>Ga0209824_10000026_pt1 | contig 132331 bp, 119 predicted proteins | sample VDWuncwatermetaG_FD_184124 | JGI IMG/M metagenome (GOLD analysis project Ga0209824, IMG submission 184124) | Wastewater microbial communities from Netherlands to study Microbial Dark Matter (Phase II) - VDW unchlorinated drinking water (SPAdes)... ... | reverse complement strand
CGTCGTGGGGGCCGGCGCGGCGGCGGCGACGGTGACGCCTTCGCCCTTCACGACTTCCCGGCTGACGCCGTTGGCGCCGACGACGGAGACGAGGCCGCCGGTCACGGCGACGTTCACGGAGCCTCCGGCGGTGTTGAGGGTGAAGCTGTCACCGGCGCCGGCCTTGATGGTGACGCCGCCGGCGACGACGGTCACATCGCCGCTGACGACCACGATCTCGGCGCCCGTGGGGATGACGGGAGAGGGCTCGCCGGCCTTGACGGTCATGATGCCGCCGGGGGTCTTGATCTGGACGACGCCGGTGACGGCGCCGAGGGTGATGACGGGCGCGGCGGGCGTCGCGGTAGCGGCCGGGGCGGGTGCGGCGGATGCGCCGACGGCGGTCGCGACAAGAGCGGCGACGAGAATCTTAGAGATATTCATATGTTCCCCCGGCGTAAAAGTTATGACAGTTATTTAGCGCCGAACGGAGTGTAGCATTGGCCCCAATTCCTGTCAACAGATAATAATAGTGATTTTAGGCTCACTCGCCGGCGCTTGTCAAGGTGTGGAATTACACTAACGGCGGCGATTGAAATCAAGGTTGCGGGGATGACAAGACGGCGCGGGCGCGGGCGAGGTTTTGGCTCGCGCCGCGGTCGTCGGGATCGATGAGAACGCTGACGCGGAGGATTTGCGCGGCGCCCTTCAAGTCTCCCATCTGGCCGCGCACGGCGCCCAGGTTCGCGCGGGCCTTGCGGCAGTTGGGGTGCCTTTCCACGGCCGCGCGCAGGCGCCGCTCCTCCTCAGGAGACGACCCCCCCCCCTCGATCACCGCGGCCAGGCGCTCCTGATCCTCGAAACAGCCCGGGTAGGCGGCGAGCGCGCCGCGGAAGTGCGCCTCGGCCTCGGCCAGGCGTCCCGAGGAGGCGCGCACGACGCCGAGGGAGGAGTGGGCGATCGCGCAGGCGGGGTCGCCGAAGAGGACGCGCGTCCAGAGGACCTCTGAGTTTCTCCAGAACGATTGCTGGCGGACGCAGGCCGAGGCGAGCGCGACGACGGCGACGACGGCAACGGCGATCGAAGCGGCCTTGCGCCGCGCGACCCCCGAACGGAAAACGCCTCCCGCCACGACGGCCAACGGCAGCGTGGTTATGTAGGAATATCGATCGGCGACGAGCTGAGGGCCGAACTGAAATAGGCCGCTCACGGGGAAGAGAAGCACAGCGTACCAGAACGCCGAGGCGCCCATCCACGGCCTGTCGCGGCGTTGGCGCCAGCAAGCCGCCGCCGCGACGAAGACGGCGACGAGGCTTCCGGCATAACGCGGCTCGAAGGGATTAAGCGGCGGGCGCAGCTCGTACAGGGGCATGAGACCGGAGGGCCAGGCCGTCTTCCAGAGGTAAAAAACGAGCGCGTAGGCGGCCTGAGCGGCCCGGGCGAGGAGATCGTGCTGGTCGTAGGACCAGCGGATGCGGTGCTGGACGGCCATGCCCGCCAGGCCGAATATAAGGGAGAGAGCGAAGAGGGGCCACTTTTCCTTGACGGCCGCGACGAAACCCTCGCCGCGCGGCCCGATGCGGCGCAGCGGATAGAAGTCGAGGGCGAGCAGGGCGACGGGGAGGAGGAGCGCCATGCCCTTGGCGAGCAGCGATAGCAGGAAGAAGGAAAAGACGAGCTTAACGGAGCGGGGTTTAAGATAAGCCCAAACGGCGGCGAGGACGAAGGCGCAGCAGATGACGTCGCGCCGTTCGGAGGCCCAGCTGACGGACTCGGCTCTGAGCGGGTGGACGGAAAAGACCATGGCCGCCAAGAAGGCGGCGGCATCGAGGCTCCAGGAAGGCTCCCCCTTCGCCGGCGGCGCCGCGGCCGACAGCAGACGCCGCGTCGTCAGAAACATCAACGCGGCGGACAATGCGTGCCAGAGGATATTCTGCAGGTGATAGCCCCGCGCGTCCATGCCCCACAGCTCGAAATCAAGGCCGTGAGAAATCCAGGCGAGCGGCTGGTAAACGCTGCCGACCTTGGAGGTGAAGGCCCAGCGCCACTGCGCGGGGCCGAGGCCGCGCCAGCCGGTCTCGCCGAGCAGGAACATCGAGTCGTCGTAGTTGGTCCAGCCGTGGAAGGCGCTGGGCAGGAAGACGAGGAAGGCGGCCGCGGCGGCGAGGAGCGCGGCCTTCTTAGAAACGGACACCGAGGCCGGCCTCGGCGCCGGCTTGGCCGTGGGCCATCGTCGCGGCGAGGCTCAGGTAGGTGAACTGGTAGGGCGTCAGGCGCAGGCCGAGCGTGAAGCGGCTCTCGAGAGTGTTCACGACGCGGCCGTTCAGGAGCGGATCGAGCGTCGACTGGCGCACGACGAGGCGCGTGCGGTCGAGGCCGACGCCGGCGTAGGGAGCGACGATCGGCGTGCCCGCCGAGCAGACGACGTTCGCGCCGGCGTGCGACGCGGAGAAATCCGTGTGCACGACGGAGTGCGCGACGAAGGAGACGAGGACCTGGGGCGCCCAGGGCTTGTCGGATTGGGCGTAAATTCCATAGCGCAATCCCCCGCCGGCGATCGTCAGGCCCTGATAGGAGATGCCGCGGATGAAGCCGGAGATCTTAAAGGGCATGCCGACCTCGGCCTGCGCCCAGGGCAGGCCGAAGAGGCGCACGCCGTTGTTGCGCAGAATCGCGTTGCCCTTGGACGGATAGAACTGGCCGCCGAAGCGCGCGCCGACGTCGAAGCCGGTGAGGCCGAGCGAGCGGCCGCTTTGGAAGGTCGCGGCGCCCAGCACGCCGCCGAGATCGCGGGCGAAGGGCTTGAGAGAGCCTTCGTCCGCGTAGCGCGCGAAGCCGCCGAACTGGTCCGCGGCGAGCGCGGACGAGGACGCGGCGAGCAGGACGGCGGCGGCGAACCCAAGTCGCTTCATGCCCGCTGATTATACTTAAAGACGCCGAGAATTTCCGCGATGATGCGATCGCGCGGCGGGCGCGGGTCCTCGAGCGCCTCCACCCAGTCATAGTACCCCACGCCCCAGGCGCGCGCGTGGCTCCAGGCGCGGCCGGGAACCTCGGCCAGGCGCGCGAGGCGGCCCAGCGCGTGGTCGATCGCGAGCGCGGCCTTCGTCGGCCAAACGCGAGGCAGCACGCCGAGCAGGCCGTTGACGCGCATCAGGAAATACTTGAAATAGCCGGTCTCGGTCATGTCGATGCCCCACTTCTCGTGCATGACCCGATAGCCGGGGATGAGGTTGCGGATGTTCCAGCGCCACTGGAAGATCGGGATATCCATCGGATGCTCGAGGCGCAGAGGGAAGTCGTAGACCACGACGGAGGCGGGCTCAAACCAGATCTCGCGCCCCCCCTTCTTCCACGAAAGCCCGCCGTCGAGCTCCTCGCCCTCCTGCACGCGCTCGTCGAGGACGCCGAGGTCGAGGGCCGCCTTCACGTCGACGAGCTGGAGGTGCATCTCGCCGTAGTCCGACGGCTCGCGCTTGAGGTTCGTCCCTTCGAAAACGTCATGATTATAGAAGGAGAGCACCTTGGCCGCGAAAGGCTTGCCTTCCTTGTTCGTGACGAGGAGGCGGTTGCCGGCGCAGTGGATTCTGCGCTCGTTTTCGAGCATGAGGGGCACGACGAGGCCCGCGCCGGTGTCCTCCTGGCACTTGAGCAGCGGCGCGAGCCAGCCCACGCGCGGGTAGACATCATTGTCGAGGCACGCCGCCAGCTTCGTCCTCGCCGCACGCAGGCCGATGTTGCGCGCCTCGGCGCAGTTGAGGAAGCGATTTTCGAAGTGGAGCTTCACGCGCGCGCCGTAGCGCGCCGTCATCTCGGCGCGGAAATCCTCCGGCGCCCCGCCAAGCACGACGATGTAATCCACCACCTCAGGGGTGTTCACGAAGAGATTGTCGAGGCAGGGGCCCGTGGGCGAGAAGCGGTCGCGCGCGGAGACGATCACGGTGCAGACGGGCTCGGGTTTCATGCGGGGCTCCGGTAGCTGTTGTAGTGGACGAAGACGGCGGCGAGGCAGGCGACGGCCTTATCGCGGAAGGTCTCGAGGCGATCGCCGCGCAGGATGCGGGCGCAGACGAACGCGGGGCGCGCGAGCGCCAGGAAGGCGGCGGACGCGGCGCTCTCCCGGCGCAGCTCGCGCAGGCCCGCGCGGATGCGCCGGGCCTTGCGGCTCAGCGCGGATAAAGTACGCGCGGCGGGGTGGGAGACGCGGGCCTCGTCGCAGTAGACGAGGCGCAAGCCCTTGGCGGCCACGCGCAGGCCCCACTCGTAGTCCTCGCCCGCGGCGTCCGAAAAGCGCGTGTCGAACCCGCCGGCGGCGGCGAAGACCGCCTTCGTGGTGAAGAGGTTGGCGGTCGCGGCGAATGAGGATTTCTCGATATGGCGCCTCTGGTCGAGGTAGGTGGCGCGGTCGTAGAGCTCGGCCGCGGTGGGCCGGGCCGGGTCCTCCGGCACGAGGTCGACGCGGCCGCCTACGATCCCGCAGTTATCCTCGGCCAAGAGGCGCCGCGCGCCGCGCTCGAGCCAGCCCGGCTCGGGCAGGCAGTCGGCGTCGGTGAAGGCGATGAGCTCGCCTGTCGCGAGCGCGACGCCCGCGTTGCGCGCCGCGGCGGGACCGCGCCTGGGCTCGCGCGCATAGAGCACGCCGGGGAAGCGGTCCGTCACCGCGCGGATGTCCTCGGTCGAGGCGTTGTCGACGGCAATGACCTGCAGGCGATCCTTCGGGTATGTCTGGCGAGAGACGGCCTCGAGGCAGGACGCCAGGCGCCGGGAATCGTTGAAGACGGGGATGACCACGGAGAGGGTCGGAAGGTCGGCCGGAGCCATGGCGATATCGTATCATGTACTTTCTCATGCCCGCGCCGCGCGTCACCGTCATCATCCCGACCCGCAACCGCGCCGCCGGCGCGGTCCGCGCCGTGGAGAGCGTCCTGGCCCAGACCTTCGGCGACCTCGAGGCCCTCGTCGTCGACGACGGCTCCACGGACGGAACCGAGGCGGCCGTGCGCGCCCTCAAGGACCCCCGCGTGCGCTACGAGCGCAAGGGCCCGCCTCACAGCGCCGCGGCCGCGCGCAACCACGGAGGCCGGATCGCCCTAGCCCCGCTCATCGCCTTCAACGACTCCGGCGACGACTGGCTCCCGGAGAAGCTGACGGCGCAGATGGCGGCGATGGACGCGCTTCCCGCGAGCGTGGGAATGGTGTACTCGTCCTTGATCCGCGTTCACCGCAACGGGCAGGAGCAGCGCGTGAACTCCCCCGTGTTCAAGGCGGGAGAGCCGGACCGCCACCGCCGCGCGCTGGCGCTCGGCGTCAACGGGATCTATCCGCAGACCGCGCTGATTCGCACCGCCGTCTTCCGAGAGCTGGGGGGCTTCGACCAGCGCTTCCGCTGCTGGGAGGACCTCGAGCTGTTCATCCGCCTGGCCGAGAAGTGGGATCTGCATTTCGTGCCCGGGCATTTTACGCGCCTGTACGACGACGCGCGCGGCGTCTCGCGCAACCTCGACGCGATGTTCGTGGCGCACACCTTCCTCATCGAGAAACACCGCGCGGCGCTGGGGAACGATCCCGCCCTGCTTGTTCCGCATTGGCGGTCCATCGGGCGGCGGCTGATCCCGACCAAGCACTACGCCTACGCGCGCATGGTGCTGTGGAGGGCGGTCCTCTCGCGGCAGGTCAAGGCGGCGGACCTGGCCTGGCTGGCGCTGTCCTACGGCGGCCGGCCGGTGTTCCTCCTGCTGGCCGCGGCCCGCCGAGCATACTGGCGCCTGACGGGGAAGGCGGGCGACCTCGACGGCCACGGCCTCTAAGCTCCCGGAGACAACTCCGTCACATAACTGATTCAGCACTAATACTTGTCATTATTAATGCGCATGTCACAATACCTAGGCATGCGCCGCCTGCTGAACTCCCGCCACTCCCTCCCTTCCTGGGCCCAAGGCCTGCTCAAGCCGGCGGTGTTCCTTCTCGGGGCCGTCCGGCGGCATAAGCTCGTCCTGCTGGAAGGACGGGAGCGGTCCGGCGGCAAGCCGTTGAAGATCGCCTTCGCCGGCCGGGCGGACCTTAAGGATTCGCTGATCAAGCGCGCCTTCGGCCCCGGCATCAACGAACGGCCCCTGGGAGAGGTGCCCGTCTGGCTGTCCTCGCGGGCCCTGGCCGCGCGCACGCCCGAGGCCGACCTGGTCGTGCGCTTCGTGCCGGCGCACTACGAGGGGCTCGCCCGGAAAGGCGTGCTCGCTCGCCTCCCCTCCTGGGTCCGCTTGCAGGTCGATCTGCGCGACGAGGAGTGCATCGCGCGGGGGAAGGAAAAGCTCGCGCGCATGCGCAACAAGGCCCGGCGCGCGGGATTCACCTACGCGATGGCCTGCCGGGAGGCCGATTTCGCCGAATTCTACGACCGCCTGCACGCTCCCTATGTGAAGGACCGCCACGGCGACGGCGCGTCCCTGCAGAGCCGCGAGGAGACCTTGGCCAAGCTGCGCGTGGGCGCGTGGCAGCTGCTGACGGTGAAGTCCGGGGAGGAGGTCGTCGCCGCCGCCACGGTCGAGTTCTCGGGCAGCACGGCGCGCTTCTGGCAGCTGGGCGTGCGCGACGGCGACCCCGCCTTGCTCGAGGCGGGCGCCGCCGACGCGGTGTATTCCTTCGTCGTCGACGAGGCCCGAGCGCGCGGCTGCGCGATCCTCCATCTCGGCCATAGCCGGCCCTTCGCGCGGGACGGCGTGCTCGAGTACAAGCGCATGCTCGGCGGCTACGTGCTCGACTCCCACGACGCGCGCCGGGGCAGCATCGACCTGTCGGTGCGCCGCATGGTCCCCGGGCTCGCCGATTTCCTCGTCGAAAACCCTGTAATCGCCCGCGATCCCGACGGGCGCTTCCGCCTGTACGGCTTCGCGCACGGCGGGGCGCAAGACGCCCGAGAGCGCGCCGAGCAGTGGCGGGACCGCTACTGCTTCAAGGGCACCTTGGGCTTGAGCGTCTTCACCTTGGCGAGCACTCCGGTCCCGGTCCAAATATGAAGAATCACAAGCACGCGCTCGTGCTGTGCAGCCTAGAGAACCTCGCCCTGACGATGATCCGCACCTTGGCCGGAAAGGGGATCAAGTCGACGGTCGCCGGCGCCGGGCCCGGACGACTGCTGCGCCTGTCGCGGCATTGCTCGTCGTACACGCAGGTCGCCGGCAGCGGCAGGGCCATGGCCCAGGCGGTGGAGCCGGCCCTCGACCGGGCGGCGCGCCTGGCGCGGGAGCGCGGGGCCGACCTCGTGATCCCCGTCGACGTCCCGGGCGCTCTCTTCGCCGGAAAGCTCAGGGCGAAACTTCCCGAACTGCCGTTTTTTCCGTTCGCCGACGCCGGGACCCTGCGTCTGCTCGACGACAAGTGGTCCTTCTACGGCTTTCTTCAACGCCACGCCGTGCCCGCGCCCCGTACCTGCCTGCTGGAGCGTCCCGGACAAGCGAGCGCCCTGCCGCTTCCGGTGGTGCTCAAGCCCTTGTCGGAGGCGGGCGGCGCCGGCGTCGTCGTCGCGCGCGACGAGGCGGCGCGCGACGCGCGCCTGGCCGGAACCTCCCCCCAGCACCGCTTTCCGACGCTCGCTCAGGAATATCTCCCGGGCGAGGACGTGAGCCTGAGCTTCCTGGCCGACCGCGGCCGCCTCCTCGCCTGGGCCGTGCATAGGCGAGGTCCCGACGGCTGCGTGAATTACATCTCCAACGAGCGCGTCGTCGACCTCGGCCGCAGGATCGCCGCGGCCGCTTCCTATTCCGGCGTCGCCAACATCGACATGCGCTACGACGGCCCCGCCAGGGAGCGCGTCCTCGTCCTCGAGTGCAATCCGCGTTTCTGGGGGACCTACAAGTACACCCTCGGCCTGGGAATCGATTTTCTCGAGCGCGGCCTCGCGTTGATGGAGGGCCGGGAGCAGCCCCCGTTCGACGGCCCGCCAACGGCCGTGGTGCCGGGGCTCGCCGCGTCCATCAAGCGCATGGCCGTCGACCGCGCGCTGATTCCGCGCGTCAGCCGGCCGTACCTGCGCCAAAAGTTCGGCGACCCCTTGCCCGAGCTCTACTGCGGCGCACGCGGCCTGCTTGGCCTGCGGGTCGCGGGGCCATGACGACGCAGTCAAGGCGCATGGCGTATTTGTAGAATAAAAAATGCGCGTATTATTGGTCGGCAACGAGAGCGCTCTTTTCGAAACCGTCGTCGCCATGGCTCTGGCCCGCGACGGCGCGACGGTCGTGCGCGGCTACGCCGCCGGCGGCCAGTGCCTGCACTCCCGGCACTACCATGAGTACCTCGAGCATCCGCCGCTCGGCTGCGACGCGTTCGGGCGCTTCATCCTCGGGCACGCCCGCCGCGACGGCGGCACGGTCATCCTGCCCCTGTCTGACGAGGCGCTCGCCGCCCTGCAGGCCGTGCGTCCCGAGCTCGACGGCCTGGCGCCCGTCGCGGCGGCTCCCGTCGAAGCGACCGAAATCGCGCTCGACAAGTTCCGGACCGCCGAAGCGGCGCGGCGAGTCGAAAACAGCCTCTACGTGCCGGAAATTCTTCTCGCCGAGAGCGCCGACGACGCCGTCGCGCGCTGGTCCGGATCCTTTCCCGTCCTCGTCAAGCCGCGCGCCGCCAGCGGCTCGAGAGGCATCCGTCTGGCCCGCGACCGAGAGGAGCTGCGCGCCGTCTACGCCCTCGTCGCCGCGACCTACGATCGGCCGCTGGTTCAGAAGGCGGTGCGATTCCGTATCGACCGCAAGTTCCAGCTCAACTATGTGTTCGACCGCTCCGGGACGCTGCGCTCCTGGTACGGACACCGTATCATCGCGCAGAACACCTCCCTCGGCCTGGGCGCCGGCCGGGAGAAGACCGCCGGCGGCGTCGCGCTGCTCTGGGAGAGCATGTACGACGAGGATCTCCTGAAGCGCGGCAGCCGGCTCATGCAGGCGCTGGGTTGGCGCGGAGTCGGAGTCGTCGAGGGCGCATTCGACGAGAGCGACGGCCGGCCTTATCTCTTCGAGATCAATGCCCGTATCTGCAGCACGCAGAACCTCTCGTTATGCAGGGACGTGAACGTCGCCCTTGACGCTTGCCGTGTCGCGCTCGGGCAGGCCCCGACCGAAAAGCTGCGCTTCCAAGAAGGCGTTCGCGCGAAGCTGGACCCGTTCCGGCTGCTCAGAAGCCGTCTGCCGGAGGTGATCGTGCGCATTCCCGATCCGCGCTTCGTCAGTGGGCTGACGGGCCCGACCGATCCGCGGCCGATAGCGGAGGCCGCTTGGCTCACCTTCCTGAAGCTGCTGGCCGCGGTGAGGCGGCGGACGCTCTCCGTCCGGGCGAGTGATCGGCCCGCGGCCGTATAGCCTGCGGGCATACCTGGGAGTGCGGGCGGCGGGGGTCGTCCACGAGGTGCATCCGCCGCCAGGACAGAGCCTACTTCTTGATCATGACGGCGATTCCAACATTCCCTTGCCGGCTGAGTGCGGCGGAAGGTCGTCCCGCCTCATGCGCCGGAAGGCGCCGTTGATCCGGGCCAGGATGACCGCCATGCTCGAAGACTTCGTGATGAAGTCGTCGGCGCCGTAATCGAGGACCAACTGCTCGCTCTCGGCATCGGACAAGGTGGTTAGGATGATGACGGGCAGCATGAGGTTTCCCAAGCCCCGGCCCAGGTAGCGGATCGTGCCCAGCCCGTCGAGATTCGGCATGTTCATGTCGAGGATCATCATGTTCGGCGCCGACCGGGAGATCGCCGCGAGCGCCTGGAGCCCATCGACCGCCTCGTCCACGGTGTAGCCGTGATGCTCGAGCACCTCACGCAAGGTGCTCCGCATACTCTCGTCATCGTCGACGAGGAGAATGCGGCGGAACTTGCGGCGATTCTGGGACGGGTCCGTGTAGCTGGGCTGGGGCGGCAGAGACGGAAGGGACGCGTCGCCCTTCTGCGGCGCCTCGCCGTCGGAGCGGAGATAGGGCAGCACCTCTTCGAACGTGACGTGCCCCTGGGAGATGTGCCAGGCGGCGTCCGCGGCGAGCGTGTGCAGGCTGCCCGAGGCGAGGGCGTGCTGGCGCAGCGCGGCCTCGTCGGCTCCTCCCATGATCCTTTCCTTCAGGCCGTCGCTCACGACGAGCATCTCCACGATGGACATCCTGCCCGTGTGGCCGGTCATCTCGCACTGCGCGCAGCCCATCGCCTTGTAGGTGACCGGCGGAAGCGATTGCTTGGCGAGCAGCGCCGCGGCGGCGGGAGGGGTCTGATCCGCGGGCACGCGCTCGCGGCAATCCGAGCAGAGCTTCCGGGCCAGACGCTGCGCGGTGATCGCGATGAGGCCGGGCGCGATCTTGAACCGCTCGACTCCCATGTCCACGAGACGGGACACCGTCGAGATCGTGTCGTTGGTGTGCAAGGTGCTCAGGACCATATGGCCGGTCAGGGCGGTCTGGAAGGCGATGTCGGCGGTCTCCTTGTCGCGGATCTCTCCGACCAGGATGATGTCCGGGTCCTGCCGCAGGACCGAGCGCAGCACCGCCGCGAAGTTGAGACCGGATTTCTCGTTAACCTGCACCTGATTGATGCCCGTGAGCTTGTACTCGATCGGGTCCTCGACCGTGACGATGTTGCTGTCCTCGGACTTCACCTTGTTGAGGATGGAATAGAGGGTCGTCGTCTTGCCCGAGCCCGTCGGGCCCGTCACCAAGACGATGCCCTGCGCCGCGCCCAGCAGCTGGGTCAGCTTGGCGGCCACCTCCGGCTTGAAGCCGAGCTGCTCGAACGGAACCTCGGCCGCTCGCTTGTCGAGGATGCGGATGACGACCTTCTCGCCGAAGGCCGTGGGCAAGGTGGAGACGCGCAGGCCGATCTCGACGCCGAACACGCGCAGCTTCGCGCGTCCGTCCTGCGGCCGGCGATGCTCGGTCAGATCGAGGTTCGACATGATCTTGATGCGGGACACCAAGGCCGTCGACGCGATGTGCCGCGGCAGGGCCATGATGTTTCTCAATATTCCGTCGACTCGGAAGCGGACCGCGCTCGAACGCTCCTCGTGCTCGATGTGGATGTCCGACGCCTTCATCTTCACGGCCTTGGAGATGATGGAGTTGACGAGCTTGATGACCGGCGCGCGGACGGCGTCCGCGGCTTCGTCGTCGCTCGGATCGGCCGCATCCTTCGCGCCCTCGAGAATCTCGACCGCCGAATTTTCCGACAGCCTGTCCACCAGCCCGTTGACCAGCTGCTCGGGCGAGTAGAACTCGCCGAGAAGCTGATCGATGCGGTCGCGGGTGCAGTAATGGGCGGACGGCTGGCGCCCCGAGACGGCCTGGACGTCGGCCAGCGCCTGATAGTCCATCGGGTTCGACATCGCCACGATGATCTTGTCGTCGTCGAGGTCGACCGGAATGAGGTGGTGCTTCCGGCAAATCCTTTCGGGCACCAGCGCGAGCGCGATTTTCTGGACCATCGTGTCGGTCACGTCGAGCGTGGACACGCGGTAGAGCGCCTTGACGGCGTCGTCGATGGCCTCCGCCCGCGCGAGGCCGGCTTCGACGACCGCCGCGGCGAGATACGGTCGTGATTCCTTACGGAATTCGTAGACCGTCTCGGGATGGACCCCGGGCAGGCTGAGCACCGCCCGCAGCAGCCATTCGTCCTTGAATCGGAAGTCGACGCGCACACCTAATACTAACCGGAATTATCATTTCCGTCAATCCTAGGGCGGGCGACATCCGACGGCCACGGCCTCTAGGGCCCTTCGTTCTTGATGCCGAGAAGCAGGCGCGCGCCGTACCAGATCTCGGGCAGGGGATCGGAAAGCTTTTGCTTGAGGTAGGGGCGGCTCTCGATCGGGATGCCCGAGCCCGACTTGGTGAGACGCTTGAACGAGGCGACGAGGCCCGGCACGGTCGCCTCAGGCGCTCCCGGAAACGGCGCCGGCTCGCGGCCTTCCATGAGCGCGAAGCCGCGCTCGAGATAGTCGATGCCCAGCCCCAAGGTGTACTTGTAGGTGCCCCAAAACCGGGGGTTGCACTCGAGCACCAGCACGCGCGAGCGGGCGGCGCCGTCGTAGCGCATGTCCACGTTCGCCATGCCCGAGTAGCCGCACGCCGCGGCGATCCTCCGGCCGTGCTCGACGACTCGGTCGTCGACGAGGTAGGCGAGGGCGCCGTCGCGCCGGCGCATATGCACGCTCCAGGCAAGGAGACGGCCGCGGTCGGCCAGGAAGCTCAGGCTCACGTCTTCGCCGTCGATGTATTCCTGGGCGAGCGTGGGAAAGCGCAGGTGCTTCGAGGATCCCGACAGGCGCGCGTCGCGCGCGGCGGCGTCCCGGGCCACGACCACGCCGGTGCCGCCCGCCTCGGAGAGCGGCTTGAGCACGAGCGGCAGGGGCAGGCCCGCGGCCTGCGCCGCGTTCTCGAGCAGCCAGGTGCGCGGCGCGACAATGCCGTGCTTCTGCAGGAACCCGCAGAAGCTCCACTTGTTGTCGAGGACTTTCAAGGTCTCGGCGTCGGTGAACGGATAAAACGGCAGCTCGGGCAGGAGCGGGCGCAGGCTCGACGCGAATATCCCGCCGGGGACGTCGACCGGCACGACGAGGTCCACGCCGCGCTCGCGCGCGAGTCGGACGACGGCGGCGACGGACTCGGGGCGCGCGGCGGCGAGATCGGGGCCGTCCTCGGCGACCTGGGCGTAGGCCGCGCAGTGCCGCGACAGGCGCAGCATGCGGCCCTTGCCGCCGCCCGCGATCGTCACCTTGATCCCCTCGGCCGACAAGGTGCGAATCATGGTCAGCGCCAAGTTCTCGAGGCTGGTCAGCACGAGCGCGTGCTTGTACGCAGGCATAGGCGCAAGTGTACCGCCCCGGCCGCACCCCGTCAACCCCGCCGCCGCTCTATGATAAAGTCTACGCCGTGATCCTGCTCCTGCTCGGCGCGGTCCTGGCCGTTCCGATCTTCTATCTCCCCGCCGACTGGGCCGGCTGGCTCGCCTTGTACGCCGCCTTCGCCGTGGTGCCGATGTTCCTGCCTGTCCGCAAGCACCGCGCGGAAATCTCCGCGATATGGCTCACGATCCTGCTTCACGCGCTCATCGCCGCCTACAACGCCTACGTCAAGGTCATCCACGGCATCGACGTGGACGCGGCGGGCTTCCACCGGGACGCGTCGGCCATCGCCGTCATCGGGCCGTGGGAGTTCGGCATGGGCTCCCGTTTCTACACCTTGTTCCTTGCCGCCTGCTACGCGCTCGGCGGCGTGTCCGTCTTCTTGGGCGAGGCGACCTCGGTCGTTGCCTACGCGCTGTCGTGCGTCGTGCTCGTCAAGATGCTGGAGCTTCTAAAGATCGAGCGCCATCGGGTCGCGTGCGTGCTGCTGTTCGGCCTGCACCCCGCCCTCGCCCTGTTCACCTCGGCCACCTTGCGCGAGTCGTGGCAGATCCTGCTGTTCATGCAGAGCGCCTACTGCCTGCTGCGATTCCGGGTAAGTTCGAACCCGGTCTCCCTGCTGTGGGGCCTCCTGGGGGCGGGGCTGATGGGCTGCCTGCACAACGGGCTCATCGTTTACGCTCTGGCCATGGTGCCGCTCGCCTTGTTCTCCCGCCTCGGCCTGAAGACCGCCGTCTCGCTGCCGCGCACGATCGGCATCGGCCTGACCGGCGCGGTCGCGGCCGGGCTCATCGGGGCGGCGCTCACGGGCAGCCTGCCCTACACGCCGTCGCTGGCGAAGCTGTCGCAGGGCGAGGCGCTCGATTACGCGTCGACCTACCGGCAAAAGGGCGAGAAGGGCGCGCGCGCCGAGTACGCGGTGAAGCTCGATCCCGGCTCGCCGGTGAAGTTCGCGCTGAGCCTGCCGCCCGTGTACGCCTACTACATGCTCTCGCCGTTCCCCTGGCAAGTGCGCACCGGCCTCGACCTGTTCGCCGCGCTCGACGGTCTGCTGCGCCTCGTCCTCATCGGCTTCGCGTTCCTCGCGCTGCGCAAGCCGCCGGCGGGCACGCCGGCCGGCATCCCTCGCTTCCTGCTGATCCTCTACTTCTCGATGTCGGCGTTGTGGTCCATGGGCACGATCAACTACGGCACGGCGATGCGCCACCACATCGTGCCGTACTGGATTCTCGTCGTGCTCGGCGCCCCGCCGCTGCTCGACCGCCTGTCGCGGATCTTCAACGCGAAGCTTCGCTGACGCGCCCGTAGTCCGCGATCGCGTAGGCGAACAACGCAATACCGCTCATCTCGAGCATCTCCTCGCACAGGATCTCCACGCCCATGAGGACGCTGAACGGCGGCGCGTCCTTCATGATGAAATTGCCGATCAGCTCGCAGCCGACGGCGCCGCCGGCGAAGGCGATCCCCGAGATCACGAACAGCTTTCGCGTTCGCGTGGGAAGCCTCAGCAGAAACGGCAGGTAGACCGCGGCGAACCCGACCGCGAGGACGAGGTACGGAATCACCCAGGCGTAGTGAAGCACGCCGCCCGAGGTCTGCAGCGCCGCGCGCAGCGGGTCATTGAGCTTCTCGTGCAGGGCGAGGAGCTCATCGGCGGCGAGGAACGCGAACACGGCCGACATGCCCGCCCAGCCGACGAACGGACGGCTCCGCGCCCTCTCCCGGGCGGCCGTCCACGCCAGCAGGCCCGCGCACAGCAGAATGGCGGCACTGGAGTAGACGGAGGGGAGGCTCAGCTCCCGATTGAGGTCGAAGGCCGCGATCCAAAGAATCTTGTTCGACCAGCCCAGCACGCGGACGGGGAACTGCGTGATGACGTACAACGCGCCCAAGGCGGCGATGACGCGCGCCAACGTCCGCCCCAGCTTTTCCGGCTCGATCTTGAACTCAAGATCCATGGGCCGCTCCTTCCAACAGTCGACGATAAACCTTCAGAGTTTGCTCCACGACCTTCTCCTGCGCGAAGGCCGACACGGCCAGCGTCCGAGCGCCGGCGCCCAGGCGCGCGCGCAGGGCGGAGTCGCCGAGCAGGCGCTCGAGCGCGGCGGCGAGACCGGCGGCGTCGCGGACGGCAAAGAGCAGGCCGGTGTCGTCGTGCACGACGACTTCTCGACAGCCGGGGACATCGGCCGCCGCGAGCGCGCGTCCGCAGGCGGCCGCCTCCATGAGCGCCTTCGGCAGCCCCTCGCGGTAGGAGGGCAGGCATACCACGCTCGCCTGGCGGTACACCTCGTCCATGTCGGCGCGATGGCCCCACCATTCGACGGCGCCCTCGGCCTTCCACTCCGCGAGCTTCGCCGGCGGCACCGCCGCCGGGTTCGCCTCGTCCGCGTCGCCGACCAAGGCGAAGCGGGCATCGATGCCTCGAGCGCGCAGGGCGCGCGCCGCCGACACGAACTCGCCCACGCCCTTGTCCCACAGCATGCGCGCGGGCAGGACGACGAGCGGCGCACCCGCCGGCAGGGGGGTCGGCGCGAAGGCGGCCGTGTCCACGCCCGACCCGCGGATGAGCTCGGCCCGGTCTCCGGCGATCAGGCCGCCGCCGATGAACAGCGCCAGGTCGTCCTTGTTCTGGAAGATCGTCCGGGACCCGCGCTTGGCCAGCGCCAAGCGCAGCGCGGCGCCGATCCCGACGCGCAGCGCGCGGGCTTTGAGCCCGCTGGAGATGAAGACGAAGCCCAAGCCCGTGAAGGTGTTGACCACGGCGGGGACGCCGGCGATCGCCGCGGCGAAGGTCCCGTAGAGGACGGGCTTCATCGTGACCTGGTGAACGAGGTCAGGGCGCTCCGCGGTGTACAGGCGTACGATCCGCCACAGCAGATAGAGCTCGTAGAAGGGGTTTATTCCGCTGCGCCTCCACGGAAGGGACACGAGGCGGAAGCCCTCGGCCCGGATGCGTTCGCCGTGGGCTTCCTCATGGGCCGCGACGACGACCTCGTACCCGGCCTTTTTGGCCGCCCGCGCGAAGGGCAGGCGATGAGACCAGAAGGTGTAGTCCTCGGTTTGCAGAAACAAGAGCTTCACGAGAGCCGCCTCAACGCGGCCCGCACGGTCCGCAGCGCGTCGTGCAGCGGCTTCCCGCCGACAGTCACGACCAGCCAGACCCAATCCACGGGCAACGCCCGGCCGGAACGGATCAGGTCCAGCAGCACGCGACGCGCGAAGGCGCTGTGACGCGTCGGCGCGAGTCCGCGCGCCACCGCGCGCTGATGCGGCGCCAGCAGATCGGGGTCGCCGCCGAAGTCCTTCTCGAACTTCCTCATGATCTTGCAGTAGGCGTCGAGCATGGCGTCCGCGTTGTTGGAGATGCCGCCCTCCATCTCATGATAGACGGCCACGGGGCCGGGCACAAATTGAAATCGAAAGTCGCGCGCCACCCGCATGAAGAAATCGAGGTCCACCCAGCGGTTGAGATCCTCGTCGAACCCCCCCACGGCGTCGAACGCGGCACGCCTCACGAGCGCCGCCTGCAGGTAGACGCCCCCCACCCCGCGGCCCAGCGCCCGTCTCCAGGTCCCGCTCTCCTCGGCGCTGAACACCGGCGGCACGAGGTCCTTCTTCGAGCCGTCCCAGTAGAGCCAAATCATCGGGGAATACACGACACCTACGGCCGGCGGCAGGCCGTCCAAGGCCGAAAGCTGCGTCTCCAGCTTTCGGGGGAGCCACTCGTCGCCGGCGTCGTGAAAGGCGAGAACCGGCGCCTGCGCCAGGCTAATTCCGAAGTTCCTGGCCCCCGCGCTGCCCCTGCGGCCCGTATTGGCCACGTACCGGATGCGCGGGTCGGCGTAGGCGCGAACGAGCGCCTCGGTGCCGTCGGTCGAGCGGTCGTCCACGACGATCAGCTCCCAATCCTGGAAAGTCTGCGTCAGGACGGAGTCGATGGAGAGCGCCAAGACCTTTTCCCGGTTAAAAGTGGGCAGAATGGCGCTGATTCGCGGCATGCGAGATTCTACGATATCGGCTCCAGGTTCGCCGTTCGATCCTCTAGGTCCTTTGGCCCATTTTGGGCCCACCCCCTTCGACCCTTAACCCCGGATCGAATTCGCTCAATAATATACCATGAAGATCAAATGGCTCCCGGGAAGGACGCGATGAACCGCATCGGCACCCGCCACTCCTGGCGCTGGATGACGCCCCCGATCGTGGACTGCCTGATCTTCTTCGTCAGCCTCGCCTCCTCCCTCTTCTTCCGCGAGCCCGAGTTCCTGACCGTCGCGACCGGCCTGGCCTTCCTTCCCCTCTTCATCAGCTGGATGGCCGTCATGTACGCCCTGGGCCTCTACGACCTGCGCATGGTCCGCGACACCGGCTCCTTGATCAAGAACCTCATGATCTCCGCGGTGGCCTGCCTGGCGCTCGGCACGACCTACTTCTACCTGCTGCACTCCGAGACCCTGACGCCGAAGACCCACCTCCTGCTGACCGTGGCGATCTCCCACGCCGCGATCATGGGCTGGCGCCGGACCTGGGTGACCTTCCTGAACTACAACTACCTCGATCAGCGCTTCGTGTTCCTGGGCGACCCCTCGGACCTGGCCCAGATCGAGCGCGACCTGCCGGCCCACGCCGAGCACACGGGCCTGACCATCGTGCCCTGGCAGTTCCCCGGCGTCGACATGGTCGTCGCCGACAGCCGCTGGGTGGACTGGAACTGGGAGGCCGCCCGCCCCGTGTTCCTGGCCGCCATCGCCCGCGGCGTGCCGATCGTGACCCTCGAGGACTTCTACGAGTCCATCTTCTTCAAGGTCGCTCCCCACTCCGCCGGCCGTCCGTCCTGGGCGCTGAAGTTCACCTTGCCCAACAACATCGGACCCTTTCTCCACATGAAGCGCGCCTTCGACGTCGTCGGCTCGGCCGCGCTGATCGTCGCCCTCTCGCCGGTGCTCGCGGCGACCGCCGTCCTGATCGCGATCATGGACGGCCGCCCCTTCTTCTACCGCCAGTCCCGCGCCGGCTTTCTCGGCCGCCCCTTCATGGTGCTCAAGTTCCGCACGATGAGCCTGGGCTCGGACAAAACCGGCGCGTTCACCTCGGCGAAGGCCCACGGCGCCGGCATCACGAAGCTCGGCGCGATCCTCCGCCGCTTCCGCGTGGACGAGCTCCCCCAGCTGTGGAACGTCCTCATCGGCGACATGTCCTTGGTCGGCCCCCGCCCTGAGTGGGTGAAGGAAGTCGCCGTGCTCGAGAAGGTCGTGCCGAGCTACCACCTGCGCCACCTGGTCAAGCCCGGCATCACCGGCTGGGCCCAGGTCAAGTTCCGCGCCACCAACAGCATCGACGACTCGATCGAGAAGATCCACTACGACCTGTACTACCTCAAGTACCTCTCTTTCGGCCTCGACATCAGCATCCTGCTCAAGACGATCAAGCGGGCGCTGGTCTCCGACAGCGCGGTGATCTCCCTGCCGACGCCGGTCGTCTCGGTGCCGCAGAACATCGAGCACTGGGCCGCGGACCTCACCTCGCACCTCGACCAGCCGCGCCCCTGATTGGTGTAGAATAACGGGATGCGCCGCATCCTCTTCGTCTGCACCGGCAACATCTGCCGCAGCGCCTCCGCCGAGCTGCTGCTGCGCCACTGGGCCGCTCAGCGCGGCCTGTCCGTCGAGGTCCGCTCCGCCGGGATCGCGGCCGAGGGCTGGTATGAAATGCCCGAGCACGCGAAGCGCCTCCTGGCAGTCGAGGGCGTCCCCTCCTTCGTCCACAAGCCCCAGCTTCTGACGCGCGAGCAGCTGCGCTGGGCGGACGCCGTGTTCGCGATGGCCGGCAATCACTACGACTACATCTCGGAGCTGTACCCGGAGTTCATCGCCAAGACGCGCATGCTGCGAGACAAGGACGTGGCCGACCCGATGGGCAAGTCCTACGAGGTCTTCGCCGAGAGCCTCGCGACGATCAAGGACGCGCTCGAAAAGCTGATTCGCGCCGAGCTCTCCGCCCCTCGAACTTAACGGCTCCTCCTGCCCGTCAACATCTCGCGGTAGGCTTTCTCGGCGGACGCGGCGAGGATCGAGTAGTCGCGATGGGCGGCCATGTATGCCGCGCCGCGGCGACCTGAGTCCAAACGCCGCTCGCGGTCGAGAGACAGCGCCAGGATCGCGTCCGCGTAGGCCTGCTCGTCGAAGGGCGTGGCGAGGCCGCCGCCGGACTCCTCCAGAATGGCCTTCTGTTCTGGAGTCTCCTGCGTGCCCACGACGGGGCGGCCGCGGCCCAGGCTCTCCATGAGCTTGGTCGGGGAGTTCATCAGAAAGTGAGGAACGGGCGGCAAGGGCGAGACGCCGATGTCGCTGTCGTCGATGCGCGCGTTGACCTCGGAGCGCGGGATCAGGGGCGAGAAGCGCACCGCGTGCGCGAGGCCCAGCTCCGCGGCGAGGTCGCGCAGCTTCACGATGTCCGAGTCCAGCTGCGCCGAGCCGAGGAAGGTCAGGCGCAGGCGCGGATCCTTTTTGATCGCGAGGGCCAGCGCGCGCAGCAGAAAGTCGAGGCGCCTCAGCCAGTCGAGCGCGCCGAGGTAGAGCAGCTCGACGGTCTCGCGCGCGGGAGGCGGCGGGGATGAGACGGCATCCCTGCAGCCCATGGGCATCGCGAGCATCGGGCGCGTGCGGCCCAAGGCGCGGTAATGATTCTCCATGTGGCCGCTGATCGGCAGAAGCAGGTCGCAGGTCAGGGCGACGCGGTCGACCAAATATCCTCCGACGGTGCCCTTGATCCACAGCTTGAGGCGGGTCAGGCCGGAGCGTTCGAGCGCCTGGGCCAGCACGATGGGACCGTTGAGCACCGACAGGTGGTAGACGAAGGGCTTGCCCGCGCGGCGCCCGAGCCGGGCGGCGATCATCGCGAACAGGGGGTCGTTGCGCACCTGGACGAAGTCGAGGGGCCGCTCCTTCAGCAACGCCGATAGCCAGGACATCAGCGGCCGAATCGTGCCGTTCTCCCGGCGGTACAAGGTGACGGCATGGCCGTGCCAGGTCTCCCGGCGGACGGGCTCGGGCAGTCCGCTGATGAACGCCAGGAAGTGGATCCTGTGCCCGAGCCGGGCGAAGTCCTTGGCGTAGATTTCACCGAGCTGAGCCTCTTCACATGGCCAACGCTTCCAGTCCGAGATCAGGGCGAATTCCATCAGAGCCGCCCCTCGAGCCACAGCGCCCGCTCTCCGGACAGGCACTGCCCCGCGCCGCAGGCGACGAGCAGGTCGCGCGCGTCGGAGCGGACCTCGAACAGCGCCCGCCACGGCCGCAACGCATCGGGGTCGATAGGGGCGGGACGCGCGCTCTCGTTGACGAGCAGGACATAGAGACGGCCCTGATGCCGCCAGGCCCGGACGGAGACACCCGCCGGCGCGGGAAACGGGGCGGCGGCCTCGACGCCGCGTTCGAGGATGGGACGCAAGGCGGCCGTCTCGCGCGCCACGCGGACCAGGGCCTGCCACTCTTCGGGATAGTCGCTTACCTCGCGTCCGTCGTGCGCCTTGGGGAGGACGAAGAAAATACCGGCTTTCCCGCTCACGGCCGCGCGAGCGGTGAGCAGGCGCAGGCGAGACCCATTCGCCATCCGCGCCTCGCCCGCGGCCTCGACGGCCGCGCCCTCGGGCGCGGCTTCGCGCACCGCCATCCCCGCCGCGCGCGCCGCCGCCGCGACGCCGGGGCCCGCCGGCCCGAGAAGGCCGAGCTCGAATTCGCGGATCTTCTCGGGCGCGCAGGCGGCCGCGCACGCGATCAGGACCGCCGCAGCCGCGCGCCTCACGCGCCCCTCGCCCGAGCCAGCGCGCCGCGCGCCACCTCGACAGTTTCACCGTAGGATTTCACCGAGAAGAGGTGGAGCAGGCCGGAGTACGCCGCGACGCCCAGCGCCAGCTGGAGCCCGAAGGCCGCGAATACGGAGAGGCCCGGCGGCAAAAGCGCGCCCAGGCCGAGGACGGCGAGCGCCATAGCGGCCGCGCACAGGAACACCCCGCGCAGATTCAAGACGAAATCGGAGAGGCTCATGCCGATGATCCTGCCGGCATAGTAACACTCGACCGGGGCGGTCGCAAGGGTCGCGATCGCGTAGCCGACGGCGACGCCGTAGATGCCCCACTTAAGGCCGAGAACGATGCCGAGCACCTGGAGGGCCTGGATCGGAAGGATCACGCGCAGGCGCAGGCCGGTCTGGTTCTGGGACAGGTAGATGTTGACGATCAGGACGGTGACGGACTGGACCATGCCGACGACCGCGAGGACGCGCAGGAGAGGGACCATCTCCCCCCACTGCGGGCCGAACACCACCGCCGTGAAGTTCTCCGCGGCGGCGGCGATCCCGAGCATGAGCGGGAAGGTCACGAGGGCGACGACCCGGGTCATCTTGAGGAACACCCCGCGCACGCGCGCCGTATCGTCCTGGATGAGGGCCAGCGAGGGGAACATCACGCGGGACAGCACGCGGGTCACGCGCGAGAGCGGAAACAGCATGACGGCGTAGGCGCGAGTGTAGACGCCGAGCGGGCCCTGGCCCAGAACGAAGCCGACGAGGACATTGTCGATGTTGCGCACCCAGTAGCCGGTGACGTTGCCGAGAAAGCTGTTCGAGCTGAACTCCGCCAGGTCCCGGACGGCGGCCCAGCTGAACAGGAGCCGCGGGCGCCACCCGCCGACCTTCCACAGGACGGCCACGCTGACGACCGCGATGACGACGGATTGGATGGCGATGCTCATCGGCCCCCAGCCGCGCCAGGCCAGGTATATGGAGACCGCGCCGCCCGCCCAGGCGGCGGCGATCTCGACCTTGGCCAGGGACTTGAACGCCAGGCCGCGGGTGAGCAAGGTCGAGTGGACCATGCCCAGGGAGTTGATCGCGAAGATCCAGGCGATGACGCGGGTCAGGGGAATCAGCCCCTCCTCGCCGTAGGCGCGGGCGATGAGCGGCGCGCCGGCGAGAAAGAGGGCGGTGAAGGCGAGCCCCAGCGCCACGTTGACCCAGAAGATCGACGAGAGGTGCTCCTCGCTCACCTCCTTGCGCTGGATCAGCGCCGCGCCGAAGCCCTGCTCAGCGAGGATGATCGCGAAGTTGACGAAGATGAGGGCGGTGGCGGTCAGGCCGAAATCGTGCGGGGTCAGCAGGCGCGCCAGGATCACATTGGAGAGGAGAAGGATCGCCTGGCGGCCGGTCTGGCTCGTCACGCTCCACAGCGCGCCGGACAACGTCCGTTCGCGGAAGCCTTTCATTTCCCGCCTCCGGCGCCCAGGCGCAGGATGTCCGCGATCTCCGCCGGTGTGAAGTCGCCGGCGCCGTCGTCCTCGGGCACGCTCACGAAACGGTCGCGATGGGGAACATCCTTGAGCAGGGCCTTCAGGTGAACCATCATCCTGCCGCGCATGCGCCGCGCGTGGCGCACGAGGGCGGAAAACGCCGCCTGGCGTCCGAGCACCGAGGTCCGGTAGGCCTCATGCAGCTCGGTGTATCGGGCGTAGAGGACCAGGTCGCCGAGGCGGGCTTGAACCGCGGGATCCTGCGTCGCGGCGGAGGCCTCGGCCAGACTTGAGTACATCGCGCCGATGAGCTCTCCGGGGACCGAGGTTTTCTTGAGCCCCGCCGAGCCGTCGACGAGCGCGTAGAAGCGCCGCATCGGCGCCGCGGCCGAACTGAAGGAGCGGGTCAGGAAGTCCTCGCGAATGGCGTCGACGCGCCGCGCGTCGTCTATGTCCCAGAGAAGGCGCGACGCGACGTAGTAGCCGAGGCCGTTGGCGCCCCAGTCCTCGCCGGATTCGGCCGAGACGAGGCGGACGCCGAGGGCGTGGAAGCGCGGCAGCGACCGGGCGAGGTAGCCGAGGTCGCCGCCGCGCATGCGCCCCGGCAGGCTGCGATGCCACTGATAAACGCCGTAGTACTCCCGGAGCCCGAGCAGGCTCACGCCGCGCTCGCGCCAGCCCGCGAGATACTCCTCGGGCTCGTGGCCTCTGGGCAGGAAGCTCGTGGCGACGCTGACTATAACCCGTTGCCGCGCCGTTCCCGCGGGAGGCGTTGAGTGTTTGTTATAGGCGTAAAAAGCGACGTACTTCCCGGCCGGTCCCTTCTCGAGCTCCAGCGATACTTCGTTCGCGACGCTCAATATCCTGTCGCTCGGAGTTCCCAACGCCCGGCACTTCTCGCACTCGCACCACCCCTCGCCGTCGCTCGGCTCGACGGAGATCGTGTCGCGGTCCTCGTCCTTGGACAGGCGCGCCAAGGCGTCGTCCACGACGAGGCGGCGCAGGCCGGGGTTCGACAGGCAAAGCTTGCTCCCGTTGCGGCGGCCGAAGACGAGCGCGAGATACTCGGGATGCGAATCGAAAACGGCTTTGTGCCGCTCGATCAACGCCTCGGAGGAATGGCCGGTCTGCAGATCGAACGCCCCGGGCACCCGATTGCGCCGCTGCCACTCGCCGAAGGCGGCCTTGTTGTGATCCGCCAGGCCGAAGCCGTACCAGATGCGCCGAGCGGCGAAGGACGGGGCTTCCTTCACGGACACCTCGAGCGAGAGCTCGGGCGCGCGCGGCACGATCTCCCAGGCCGGCCCGGGAAAGAAGCGCCGCCAGCCCGCCCGATGCAGCAGGTCGGCGGCCGCCGCCTCGACGGCGGCGTCGGTGGCGCCCGCCGCGATTACGCCGTTCTTGTGTGAGCGCAGGACATACTGCTCGCGGCGCATCGGCTCCTTCGCGTCGAATTCGGCGGCGACGCCGAGCGCGGGAAAGTCGGCGGCCGTCCCGAGGGCGATGCCGCGCGAGCCGTCCCCCGTCTCGACGGAGAAGGGGGCGCCGCAGACGCGGCCGAGAGACGCGGCCAGGTCGGCCGCGGCGGCGCGCGCGCGCGCGGAGGCGTTCGATGAGACCGTCACCGGAAGGACGGGCTTTCCCCCCGCGCACAAGATCGCCGCCGACACGCTCAGGGCCAGGGCGCTTGCCGTCATCGGTCCTCGTGCATTCCCGCGATCAGGAAACCGGTGAGCGCGAACAAGCGGAAGTCCTCGAGGAACGCTCCCGCCAGGAGCATCCCCGCGGTGAAGCCGAGGAAGAAGGTCGCGCCCAGCAGGCGCTCGCGGTCGTCCCAGAGGGCGCGCAGCAGGCGGAAGGAGACGAGGGCGAGGCCGGCGAGGATCAGGCCGGTTTCGAGGAGGCCGCCGCGCAGCAGCCATCTCAGATATTGGTTGCCCAGCCCGGACATCGGCTCGTAGCGCGCGGGCCCCCAACCGAAGACCGGGGAGCGCCAGAAATAATCGAGCGCCTCGCGCAGGGAGCCCAAAGCGGGCGGGGCGCTGAACAGCACGACCGCCGTCGCCGCCGCCGCGTGCGCCCGCCGCAAGGGCAGGCGGGAGAAGAAGACGAAGTGGATCGCCGCCAGCGCGGCGAGGTAGCCCATATGATGGACCGGCTCGAACGGGAACCAGGCGCGCGCGCCGATCGTGAGCAGGAAGAGGGAGAGGTACACCGCGCAGAGCAGGGCCCTTTCGAGGGCGTCGCGGACCGTCCCGTCGAAGTGCCGGATCAGGTAGACCGTGAACAGGCCGGCCGCGAGCGGGCGAGTCAGCGCGAGCGCGTCCAGGCCTCCGGTGCGGATGCCGTTGAAGGCCGCGGAGTAGGCGAAGGACAGCGCCTCGACCAGGAAGACGAGGAAGAACAAGGCCCCGGCCTGACGCGACGGGGAGCGCCGCTCCCACGGCGAGGGCAAAGTGAACAGCGCGACGGCGCCGAGGAGGACGGCGGCCGCAGGCAGCAGGAGCCCTAGCCTCCCCCCGAACAGATGCCCCGGGACGAACAGCGCGAGCCACACCAAGGCGCTCATCGGGTTGTGCAGGCGCAGCACGCCGGTCATCATCGCTTCACCGGGGCCGGCGGAGCGAGGTTGAGCGCGCGCAGGGCAGAGAGCTTGCGGTTCTGCCGCTGCGCCGCGGTCTCCCGGCGCGCCGAGAAGCGGGAGAAGCGGATCTTGTCCGATTGCACGAGCAGGTCGCGACCGTCCTCCGCGCGCTGAAGCCGCCACAGGACCGTCCCGGCGAGGTAGAGATCGTCGGTGTTGAACGGGCGGCGCTCGGCCGCGGCCAGGGCATAGCGCAGGGACAGGCGCAGGAGGGAGTAGTCCTCGCGCTGCATGGCCGCCCGATAGGCGCTCGCCGCCAGGCGGGAGACGAAGGCCGGATCGTCGTCGAGCGCGCTCGCGCGCGCCAGGGCGACGACGCGCGCCGTCGGCTCCCCCCCGAGGCCGGCGTGATGGGCCGCGACGGCGGGAAGGACCGCCGCGCGCGCGAGCACGAGGCAGTACCCGGCCGCCAGGAGCGCGGCGCCGGACGACGGAGGGGTCTCCGGCGGGCGCTCGCCGGACTTGTCCGCCCACGACGGAGCCGACAGCAGGAAGCCGGCGACCGCGCAAACGAGGATCGCGTTGGCCGGTATCTGGAAGCTGAACTCGAAGAGAGCGTGGGCCGCGAACAGGACCGCGGCGGCCAGCGCGCCTCCGATAAGCGAGCGCATCTCGCTCGAACGCGCCGCATGCCAGGACCGCGTCGCGCTCCAGGCCGCGAGAACCGCGGCGAGCAGGAGCCCCCCCGCGCCGAACAATCCCGCGTCGAGCGCGAACTCGATCCAGTCGCTGTGCGCGTGCTGCGCCGTGCCCAGCAGCGCCAGGTCCTGGTAGGAGGGATAGAGCGTCTCGAAGCCGCCCAGGCCGGTGCCGAAGAGCGGCGCGTCCCGCCACCAGCGCAAGGCATCGCCGTAGATGGAGAGGCGGCCCATGACGGAACGGTCGATGAGGGCCCCCGCGTCGGCGCTCGCCACGACGTGGTAGTAGGCGAAGAACACGGTCAGGGCGGCCCCCGCCAGCGCGGCGCCCGCGCGCAGGCGGCGCCCGCCCGCGCTGGACGCGAAGCCCGCGCCGAGAAACGCCATCGCCGCGCCGGCGAGCGGCACGGCCAGGAAGGCGGCCTGGGCGGCGCACGTGGCCAGGCCGAGCACCAGGAGGAGCATTCCTCCGGCCAGCAGGCGGCCGGGACGGGCGTAGAACAGCCCCAGGCCGGCGGACAGCGCCATCAGCAGGACATCGGCGGCATGGTCGCAGTTGTAATAGGACCCGAAGGTCGTCGCCTTCGGCGCGATCCGAATCCAGTACAGGCGGTCGGTTCCGGTCGCGCGCTGCGCCAGCCCCAGGCAGGCCAGCGCGACGCCGACGCCGAACAGGACGCGCATGAAACGCCGCGCGCCGTCCGGCGTGACCACCACCCGGGGCACGCTCCACAGCACGGCCGCGCAGGCCCCCCAGAGCATCACGGCCTTACGGGTCTCATACGGCGCCGCCGTGAACGGCCACAGCGGACGGGGCGCGCCGGGCAGGACGGGGGTCGCGAGCTGGAGGCAGCCGAAGGCGGCTACCGCGGCCGGGAACAGCCAGAAATAGGAGCCCGCGACGGAACCTGCCGGACGGCCCTTGAGAAAGCAGGCCAGGGCGAGAGCCAAGGCGAGGACTTCGATGGCCGCTCGCGACCAGGGCTCCACTCCGCCGAAGGCGAACGGGCCGAATGCGATCAGCGCGTACAGCAGCCCCTCCACGACCGTGGAAGGAACGCGCGGTCTCATGAGTGGCGGGCTTTCTTGGGCTCCGAGTCGACGTAGTCGCGGTAGTACTGCTCGTAGTAGCGGCCGTCCGCGTAGGTCATCGTCCCGAGCCGGGCGCCGTTGACCACGCCCCCGAGGATCTTCAGGCCGCCGACGCGCAGGCGCGCGCAGGCGGTCCGGATCAGCGGCACCCGCGTGCGCCCGAAGCGGGCCACGAAGATGTTCTGCTTGACGTGGCGGCCCCACAGAAGGATGTCGCTGATGGGGAACACCGGCGGGCAGTCCACGATGACGCGGGTATAGCGGCCCCGCGCCCAATCGAGGAATCGCTCAAGCCGCTCGGTGTTGAGCAGCTCCGCGGGATTGGGCGGCCGCGGGCCGCACACGATGACGTCGAGATTGGGGACGCCGCTCTTCTGCACCAGGCCATCCGGGGTCGCGACGGCGCCCGACAGGTAGTCGCTCAGGCCGGTCTCGTTGGACAGGTGGAAGTTGCGGTGCTGGCGCGGGCGGCGCAGGTCGCCGTCGACCATGAGCACCCGCTGACCGAGCTGGGAGAGGGCCACCGCGAGGTTGGCGGCGACGAAGCTCTTGCCTTCCTCCTGGACCGTGCTCGTCACGAGGATCACGGGCTCGCCCTCCGAGACCTCCGCGTAGCCGACCATCGTGCGCAGGTTGCGGAACGCCTCGCTGATCAGCGAGACCTCGGCGGAGAGCAGCTGCGCGTAGACCTTGGCGTCCTTCTTGTGGCGCGTGTAGGGGATCAGGCCCAGAAACGGCAGGCCGAGCTTGCGCTCGATGTCGTCGTGGGTGCGCACGGTCTGGTCGAGCATTTCGATGATCAGCGCGGCGAAGACGGCCAGAATGATCCCGCCGAGCAGTCCGAAGACGAGGGCCAGGGATTTGCGCGGGCGGACCGGGCGCTCGGGCAGCTTGGGCGGATCGATGATGCGGACGTTGTTGCCCTGGAGCTGGCCCGACAGCTCGGTCTTGAGGCTCTGAACGATGTTGTCCACCTCGTTGTTGAGGACCTTGCGCATCGACGCGAGGCGGGAGGAAAGGCCCTGCACGGCGGGGTGGCTGGCGGTGTACTTCATGCGCAGGTCCGCGAGCTGCGCCTCGGCGTTGAAGATCTGCCCCTTGATGTCCTGGACGAGGCGGTTATTGACGACGGAGGGCAGGGACTCGCTGATCTTCTGCGCGTCGGAGCCCTTGACCCGCATCTGCAGAGCGTCGAGCACGTCCTTCGACATGAACATCTGGTTATTCAGGTTCTGCTCGACGAAGTACTGGGACAGCGTGAGCGAGATCGACATCGCCAGGCGCGGGTCGGTGCTGTCGGCGTTGACGTAGCAGAGGCGCGTCTTCGGCACCGGCACGATGGTGACCGCCTCGCGCAGCTTATAGACCCCCGAGCCGAAGTCCGGCGTGTCGGCGAGCTTGAGCGAGGCGTACGCGCGCTCGAGCGAGGTGTCGCTCGTGATCAGCTTGTACTGCGTCTGAAAGTACTCGTCGTCGTCCCCCTCGGGCCCGAGCCCCTGCTGCGTGATGCCCTTGTTGACCCGCTCGACGTTGAGCATGGTCGCGGCGCGAAAGACCGGGGTGGACAGGAACGCGTAGGACGCCGCGGAGAAGAATACGACCGAAAAAACAAACAGGGCTATCCAGCGCCGCCTGGCGACGATCTCCAAGTACTGCGCGAGATTGATCTCGACGTCCTGCTCGGTGTCGGCCATGCTAGAAGAAGCTCTGTGGAATGTAGATCACGTCGTTGGGCTCGAGCACCATGTCCTTCTCCTTCTGTCCCTGCTGGGTGATGGCCTTGATCTCGATGGTGTAGCTGATGCTCACGCCGTTGACGTTGCGCAGGACGCGGGTGCGGTCCTGGGCCGCGATCGGGGTAAAGCCGCCGGCGGTGCTGATCGCCTCGAGGACGGTCATGCGCGACTCGGTCGGGATCGGATACGAGCCCGGCTTAGCCACCTCGCCCATCACGAAGACGGTCTTGTTGCCGTATTCCTCGATGAACAGCGAAACCTGGGGGCTGACGAGATACTGCGCCAGCTTGGCTTCGATGATGGTCTGAGCCTCGATGAGGGTCATGCCGCCGACCTTCACCGCGCCGATGAGCGGCATGGACACCGTGCCGTTGGCGTTGACCCGGACCTTGCGGTTCATCTCGAGGTCCTGATAGACCGTGACGGCGATCAGGTCGGCCGAGGATATCCGGTAGTCGGTCTTCGCCGCGCCGACCTGCTTGAGCGCCGCGGCGATGGCGGCGGCTTCGGCATCGGCGGCCGCCTGGCGAGCGGCGGGGTCGCCCGGCGGCGCCTCATGGGCAGGCTGCGCGGCCGAGGGACGGACGGCGGACGGCGGGACGTAGACGGGCGGATCGCTCTCGGTCGCGCCTTCGGAAACACGGAAGCCGGCGCAGGCGGCGGTCAGGCAGCAGAGAACGAGGGCGAAAAAACGGGTTCGGTTCATCCGGCCCTATTATATAGGGTTTAGAACTTGAGCGCCAGGTTCCACGCGGTCTGCTGGTCCTGGTAGTTGAACTCGCCCGTGAAGGTCGAGTTGCGCTCGCGGAAGACGTAGGACAGCCCGGTGGAAAGCCACGCCTGGATGTCGTACTCCACCCAAGCGCCGCCCTGGTAGATGTCGTCGCGGCGGTCGCCGCGGGCGCCCGAGGCGCCGATGAACTGCGTGTCGGGATACTTGTCGAGGCCGTAGGCGAAGTTCGTGCCGACGGAGAACTTGTACGGAAGCTTGTGCTTGATGTCGAGCGTCGCGCTGTTGCTGATGTAGAAGCGGTTGGAGGCCGAGATCGACTCCTGCAGGCCGCGCGACAGGGACAGGATGACGTCGGTGCGGTCCGTGGGCTTGTACGTCAGGTTGGAGCCGACCGTCATGTTCCGCGTCACGCGCGTCACGCCGCCGACCGGCGCCTCGTCGTACTCGCGGTAGGTCATGCCGGCCTCGATGTTGCCGGTGACCTTGGGCGCGATGACGCCCTGGATGCCGACGCCGACGTCGTGGGCCTTGCTGTTCTTGTCCTGGTCGCCGATCGCGCGGCCGACGGAGTAGTGCGTGACCGAGCGGTGGTAGGCGGCGTACACCTTCGTCTGAGGAAGGAACTTATAGCCGATATTGAAGCCGGCGCGCTGGGTGTAGCGGTTGAGCTGGCGGCCGACTTCCTCGCCGAGGTACTTGTGGACCGTATGGCTCGCGTCGAGGCCTCCGGTCATGTAGCCGTTGGGCTGGCTGTAGTCGAGGGCGGTATAGACCTCGTTGGACCAGCGGCGGTCGCGGCTGACGAGCTGGGAGAAGGCCTGGTCGCGCGTGATGAGATAGCGGTCCCCGGCGCGGAAGGTCAGGCCGTAGCCGCCTTTATAGGTGTAGTCGAGGTGAGCGTTCTGGTTGATGGTGTCGTTGGCGCGGGCGTCGACGGAGTAGTTGTGGAACTCAACGCCGTAGCCGGCGGACAGATTGTGGAGGTTGCGCCAGGGCAGAACGGCCTCCACGGCGAGCTCGTTCTTCGTGATCCAGGAGCCGCGCACGCCGCCGCCGACCGTCCGGCCGGGCTGGTCGCGGGGCACGAGGTAGATGTTGGAGTCGTACACCTCGGTGAGCTGATAATAGGGGTGGATCGCCAGCTGGCCCCAGTGGATGTTGGGCTTTTTATACTGCGTGAGCCAGTCCATGTTGACGGCCTGGGCGGAGGTGGCAAGCATCAGTCCGAGAACTGCGACGGCGCGGGTCATCGAGCGCATTTGTCTATTCCTTGTCCGAATTAATTGATGAGAAACGCTTTCAGACAGAAAGCCCAGTCCCTACGGGGACTGGGCTCCCATCTGAAGCGAACGCTACATCTACTGCGGCTGTTCTTCGTTCGGAAGATCGGACGGAACCGTCGGACCCGACGGAGAGAGCGGCGGGGGCGGCGGGATGGTGCCGCGCGGGTTGTTCGACTGGGGCGCGAAGCCGCCGTCGCCGCTGCCGCGGGGAGGGCCGTCGACGCCGCCCAGGGTGTTGCCGTTGTTCGGCGTGCCGACCGCGTGACCCGCGACGGCGTCTCGCAGCGCCTCGCCTTCGCCGCCGGCCAGGGTAAGGGGGGTGGCGCTGCCTTTGCGACCGGCCTTGGCGGGACCGCCCGCGACCGCGTCCTTGATATCCTCAAGGCCGGGCATGTTCAAACCGAGCTGGGGGCCTTTCCGGACGGAATAGGCGCCGATGATGCAGAGAATGATGATGATGACGGCGTTTCGGGCTCGAGACATCGATTCCTCCCACGACAGTCTATCGATCTCCGACGGCTTGCGCCATGGACGATCGCTTACGAATATGATATCTCATCCCACCCCGCGACGCAAGCGGCATTAGGCCCCCCCGACCCAGGGGCCAAAGGGCCCAGACGCGGTCTGAGCCTCCCAGGAGAGCGATGAACGACTTGATCTCGAAGCTGAAGCAGCCGTCGTTGTGGACCATCAGCGTGCAGCTCCTCGTCCTTTACGTCGTCGCCGTCGCGATTTTCTTCGGCATCCACGCCGTCGTGAAAAAGGCCGAGGCCGCCCTGAGGGACCGCGTCGCCAAAGGCGAGGCCGGACCCTCCGCCGGGTTTGCCCTGCTGGCCGTCGCCCTCAACTTCCTCGGCGTGGTCGCCCTCGTCTTCATCACGAAGAAGACCGGCGAGAACATCCGCATGGCCATGGTCGGCGTCCCGCTCTTCCTGATCGTCGAGCAGCACGTGCGCCAACTGCGCAACAACCCCCAGGAGCGGCGCCTCCAACTCCTCGGCATCGCCGGCGTCACCCTCGGCATCGGCGCCGCCGTCGCCGCCTTCATGCCCCACGCCCCCCTAAAGTAAAAGGTGTCAGGCCTTCCACTATTCCACTTTCAGGTCAAAGTGGAATAGTGGAAGGCCTGACACCAACTAGGCGGCTGAGATAAGGCCGCTGGCTATTCGGAGGCCGTTCAGGGTTAGGTCCGGCTCGTGGCGCACGCCGGGAAGATCATTCAGGAACAGGGGCGCGAGGCCGCCCGTGGCGGCGACCTTGACCTTCCCCCCCATCTCGGCCTTGGTGCGAGAGAGGACCTCGCGGATCATGCCCAGGTAGCCGAAATAGAGGCCGGCCTCGAGGCACTCCTGCGTGTCCGTGCCGATCGCGGTGCGGGGCTTGCGCACCTTAATAAGCGGCAGCTTGGCGGTGAACTCGTGAAGAGCGCGTGCGGCGGAGTTGGGTCCGAGCAGGATGGCGCCGCCGATGTAGGCGCCCTTGGCGTCCACGCAGTCGAAGGTGGTGGCGGTGCCGAAGTCGATCGCGATGGACGGGCCCTTGAAGAGGTCGCGAAGAGCCAAAGCGTTGAGGATCCGGTCTGCGCCGACTTGCGCCGGCGTTTTTACCTTCAGCTTTAGGCCGAGGGGCGAGGACGGCGTGATGAACGTCGGACGGAAACCGAACGATTTGGAGATCGCTCCGGAAAGCACGGCATCCATGCCGGGAACGACCGACCCGACCACGGCTTGCGCGGGCAACCCCTCCACCTTACGGAAAGGACATTTCAAAGCTCTGGCGTACCACTCAACGGAACGCCGGGGATCGGTCTCCAGGCGCCATTGGCGCTGAAGGCGATCCCCGGCGAATACCCCTACCGTTAAGTTCGTATTGCCGACATCAACGGCTAACAGCAATTTATTTCAAGGCTCCGACCAACTCCTTCACCGCGCCGGCCGACTTGAGCAGCGCCGCGCGCTCCTCGACGGTCAGGTTCAGCTGGATGATGGACTCGATGCCGCGGGCGCCGAGCTTGCAGGGCACGCCGACGAACACGCCGTCGACGCCGTACTCGCCCTCGAGGAGCGCGGCGCAGGGAAGAATCTTGCGCTTGTCCTTGAGGATCGCCTCGACCATCTCGGCCGTGGACGCCGACGGCGCGTAGTACGCCGAGCCGGTCTTCAGCAGCTTGACGATCTCGGCGCCGCCGTCGCGGGTGCGCTGATTAATCGCCTCGATCTTCTCCTTCGGGAGCAGCTCCGTGATGGCGATGCCGTTGACCGTCGAAAAGCGGGGCATCGGAACCATGGTGTCGCCGTGGCCGCCGAGCACCATCGCGTGCACGCTCTCCATCGAGACGTCGAGCGCCTCGGCGATGAACCAGCGCATGCGCGCGCTGTCGAGGACGCCGGCCATGCCGATGACGCGGTGCTTCGGGAACTTGGAGGTCTTAAGCGCCACCTGGCACATCGCGTCGAGCGGGTTCGAGACGATGATCAGGATGCAGTTCGGGGAGAACTTGACGGCGCTCTCGGTGCACGACGCCACGATCTTGGCGTTCGTGTTGAGAAGGTCGTCGCGGCTCATGCCCGGCTTGCGCGGAATGCCGGCCGTAATGACGACGATGTCGGAATTCGCGGTGGGCTCGTAAGAGGTCGTCCCGGTGATCTTGGTGTCATAGCCGACCACGGGTCCGCTCTCGAGAAGGTCGAGCGCCTTGCCGGCGGGCATTCCCTCGGTCATGGGAATATCGACGACCACGACCTCGTTCGCGACTTCCATCTCGGCGAGGCGCTGCACGAGCGTCGCTCCGACGTTTCCGGCGCCGATCACCGTCACTTTCGTTCGAGCCATTTCGTTTCTCCTACAGGGGGATGTTGCCGTGTTTCTTGGGAAGACGAGTGACCTTCTTCCCCTTCAAGAACTTGAACGCCCGGATGACTTTCGGGCGGGTTTTGCGGGCTTCGATGACCTCGTCGACGTAGCCGCGCTTGGCGGCCTGGAAGGGCGAGGCGAACTTCTCGACGTACTCGGCGGTGAGCTCGGCGCGGCGCTTCTCCGGGTCCTTTGCGGCTTTGAGCTCGGCCTTATAGAGGATGCTGACGGCGCCCTGGGGGCCCATCACCGCGATCTCGGCGCAGGGCCAGGCGTAGTTGACGTCGCCCCGGATGTGCTTGGAGCTCATGACGTCATAGGCGCCGCCGTAGGCCTTCCTCAAAACGACCGTGACCTTGGGGACGCTCGTGCGGCAATAGGCGTAAAGTAGCTTCGCGCCGCGGCGGATGATCCCGCCGTGCTCCTGCTCGAGGCCGGGCCAGTAGCCCGGCACATCGACGAGCGTCAGCAGCGGAATATTGAACGAGTCGCAGAAGTTGATGAAGCGGGCGCCCTTCTCGGAGGCGTCGATGTCGAGCGCGCCGGACAGGACCTGCGGGTTGTTGGCGACGACGCCCACCGACTCCCCATCGAGGCGGATGAAGCCGACGACGAGGTTGCGCGCGAAGCCGCGCTGCACCTCGAAGAACTGATGGCCGTCGGCGATCTCCCAGATGACGTCGTGGATCTTGTAGGCCTTCTTGGGCTCGAGCTCGCCGACTCGCTCGAGCAGCTCGCTCTCGCGCTTGGGGTCGTCGGAGGGCATGACCGCCTTGGGCTTCTCGCGGCAGTTCTGCGGCAGGAAGTCGAGGAGCTCGCGGATCTGGCGGAAGCAGTCGTGCTCGGAGCCCGCGGTGAAGTGGCACACGCCGGACAGGCGCGCGTGCGTGTCCGCGCCGCCGAGGGTTTCGAAGTCGCAGGTCTCGCCGGTGGCGGCCTTCACGACGTCGGGGCCGGTGATGAACATGTGGCTCGTGCCCTCGACCATGAAGATGAAGTCGGTCAAGGCGGGCGAGTAGACCGCGCCGCCGGCGCAGGGGCCGAGGATGGCGGAAATCTGTGGCACATACCCCGAGGCGTCGACGTTGCGGTAGAAGATCTCGGCGTAGCCGCCGAGTGACTCGACGCCCTCTTGGATGCGCGCCCCGCCGGAGTCGCACAGGCCGATGACCGGCACGCCGGCCGTGATCGCCAGATCCATCGCCTTGCAGATCTTCATCGCGTGGGCGAGGCCCAAGGAGCCGCCCACCACGGTGAAGTCTTGAGCGTACAGGCACACCGGCCGCCCGTTGATGCGGGCAAATCCCGTGATCACGCCGTCGGCGGCCATGTACTTCTTGTCGAGGCCGAAGTCGGTCGCGCGCGTCTCCACGAGCGCGTCGATCTCCTCGAAGCTGTCGTCGTCGACGAGCAGCTCGATGCGCTCACGCGCGCCGAGCTTGCCCTGGGCCTTTTGCGCGGCTTGGCGCTCGGGGCCGCCGCCGGCTTCGACCTTGGCCTTCTTGTCGAAGAGCAGCTGCGTCTTAGGGGAAACGAGGGGGCGTTCTTTCTTATCGCTCAATGGTTTTCCTCGACGAGCTCGACCAGGACGCCGCCCTGATCCTTAGGATGGAGAAAAGCGACGTGGTGGCCCCAAGCGCCGAGACGGGGCTCCTTGTCGATCAGCTGGGCGCCCGCGCGCTCCTGGCGCGCGAGCTCCTCGATGATGCTGGGGACGGCGAAAGCGATGTGGTGCTGGCCGGGGCCGCGCTTGGCGATGAATTTGGCGACGCCCGAGTCGGGCGCGAGGCTCGCGACGAGCTCGATCCACGGGCGCTCGCCGACGAAGGCGACCTCGACGCCCTGGGACGGAACCGTTTCGCGATGCGCGAGCTTGAGCCCGATCTTCGCGTGGCGGGCGATGGCCTCGTCGAGGTCCTTCACGGCGACGCCGATGTGGTGGAGCTTCATCAGGCCTTGAGGAGCTTCCTGCCGATGCTCGCCGGGTCGGTCTTGCGCAGGACCATGTCTTCTAAAATCTTGTCGGTCACCCGCTCGAGGGCGCTCTTGATGACGCGGCGCTGGATCCAGAACTGGAGCTCGGTGGCGTGCTGGCGCTTGAGGCGCGCGCGGCCCTCGCCGGACTTCTGGAGGTGCGTCCAATGGCCGTCGAGCTCTTTGGCGAGCTCGGGGATGCCCTCCCCGTTCTTCGCCGAGGACGCGAGCACCGGCGGCTCCCAGGCCTTCACGGCCTGTCCCGCGGAATGGCCCAGCCCCAAGGCCGCCTTAAGATCGGCCACGGCCTTATCCTTCCCGGCGAGATCCGCCTTATTGACGACGAAGATATCGCCGATCTCCATGGCGCCGGCCTTCATGGCCTGGATCTCGTCGCCCATCGACGGCGTCGTCACGTAGAGGACGGTGTCGGCCACCGAGGCGATCTCGACCTCGTCCTGCCCGGTGCCGACGGTCTCGATGAGAATCTTGTCGCAGCCGAGCGTCTCAAGCACGTGGATCGCGCCGAAGATCGCGTAGGTCAGGCCGCCGATCATGCCGCGCGAAGCGAGGGAGCGGATGAACACGCCCGAGTCGGTGGCGTGCTCCATGACGCGCAGGCGGTCGCCGAGGAAGGCCCCGCCGGAGATCGAGGAGGACGGATCCACCATGAGGACGCCGACCTTCATTTTTTTAGATCGGTAATGGCCGATAAGACGCCCGGTCAACGTCGATTTGCCGACGCCGGGCGGGCCGGAGACGCCGACCTTCTGGGCGGAGCCGGAGGATTTGAAGAACTCCTTGGCGAGGAGCTCGGAATCCTTCTCGTCGTTGACCACGATGGACAGGGAGCGCGACGCGGCGGCATGGTCGCCGCGGCGCACGCGCTTGACGAGCTCTAACGGCGCGATTTTACTTGGCAACAGCCAGCTTCCCCTTCAGGTAGTCGACGATGGTCTGCAGAGGCGTGCCGGGGCCGAAGACGCCGTCGACGCCGGCCTTCTTGAGCACAGGAATGTCCTCGTCGGGGATGATGCCGCCGCCGAACACGAGCACGTCCTTGAGCCCCTTCTTCTTGAGCTCCTTGCAGATCGCGGGGAAGAGGGTCAGGTGCGCGCCGGAGAGCAGGGACAGGCCGACGGCGTCCACGTCCTCCTGCATCGCGGCGGCCGCGATCATCTCCGGGGTCTGGCGGATGCCGGTGTAAATGACCTCGAAGCCGGCGTCGCGCAGCGCGCGCACGATGACCTTGGCGCCGCGGTCGTGGCCGTCGAGGCCGGGCTTGGCGATGAGCACGCGAAGCGGTTTCTCCATTACCAGGCTCCCCCCCGCGACTCGAGCACCGCGGCGAAGGCGTCGACGATCTTCGGGTCGTAGCTGGTTCCCGCGCCCGCGCGCGCTTCCTTGAGGGCCTGGGCGCCGAGCGCCGCGTCGCGCAGGCCCGCCGCGCGCAGCTCCTCCATCTTCACGACGAGGCCGAGGATGCGCGCGCCGAACGGGATCGCCTCGCCCGCGAGCTTGCCCGGATAGCCGGCGCCGTCGAAGCGCTCCTTATGGTGGCGGATCATGGGAATCGCGCCGTCGAGCATCTTGATCCCCTCGAGCATGCGCGCCGAGAACGCGGGCAGCATCTCGTCGGAGGCGCTCATGACGCCGAGGTCGGCGAGCAGGCGCGGGCTCTTGAAGGCGATGTAGCCGATCTTGTGCAGGACGCCGGCGTAGTAGAGCATGCGGTAGTCGTACTCGTCGACCTCGAGGGCGCGCCCGATCTCGCAGGCGAGCTTCGCCGCGCGCACGGGATAGTCCTCGAGCCCCGGACGGGAGGTCTCGATCGAGGCGGTCAGCAGCTCGAGCACGTGCGAGAAGAAGTTCTTCTGCTCGCCCATGATCTTCGCGTTGACGATCGCGACCGACGCGAGGTTCGCGAGGCTCGACAGCAGGCCGATGTGGCCCTCGCCGTAGCCGCCCTCACGCTTATTGAGGACCTCGACGACGCCGACGAGCTCGCCGCGAAACAGCATCGGCACGCACAGCAGCGAACGCGTGATGAAGCCGGAGGCCTTATCGAACTTTCCGGCGAAGCGCGGATCGCTCTTCGTGTCGTTGACGACCTGGGGTTGGCGGTTCTGCGCGACCCAGCCGGCGATGCCCTGGCCGATGGGCAGGGTCATCGTCTTGAGCGCCTTCGCGTGCGCGCCGGAGGCGACGCGGAAGAACAGGTGCTTCTTGTCGTCGGTGACGAGCATGATGGCGCTCGCCTCGGAGTCGAGGAGCTGCTCGGCCGCCGCGCCGATCTTCTGGAGCAAGAAGTCGAGGTCCAGGGTCGAGTTCAGCGAGCCGGCGATCGAAAACAGCTCGAGCGCAAGATCGACGTTCATTTCGGGGCCCGAAGCGTTCGCGTTGGTCTGTGCCATGGCTAGTCCGTGCCTCCGATCACTTCGCGGCATGTCGTCAGCCCCATCTTCACCTTCTCGAGGCCGTCCTGCACGATCAGGCGCATCCCTTCCTTCATCGACTCCCTGCGGACGTTGTCGGCGGCGACGTCCTTGAGGCAGAAGGTCCGGAGCGTGTCGCTCATGATGAGGATTTCATGCATGCCGACGCGGCCCTTATAGCCGAGGGTCTTGCAGTTCTCGCAGCCGCCCTTCGGCGGCCCCAGGAGCTTCATGCCGCTGGGGAGGTCGACATTGTTCTCCTTGAAGATCTTGATCTCCTCGGGCGTCGGGTCGTGAGGCACCTTGCACGAGCAGAGCCGGCGCGAGAGCCGCTGGGCGAGGACGGCCTTAATCGTCGTGGCCACCATGAACGCGGGCAGGCCCATGTCGGTCAGGCGCGAGATCGTCGACGCGGCGTCGTTGGTGTGGATGGTCGAGAAGACCAAGTGGCCGGTCATCGCGGCTTCCATCGCGATGTGGGCGGTTTCCTCGTCGCGGATTTCACCGACCATGATGACGTCGGGGTCGAGGCGCAGGAAGGAGCGCAGCGCCGCGGCGAAGTCGAACTTCTTGTCGCCGCCGAGCTTGACGTCGGGGTTGACGGGCACCTGGATGATGCCGTCGAGGTTGTACTCGACGGGGTTTTCCGCGGTGAGGATCTTGATGTCCGGGCGGTTGATGTGGTTGAGGCATGCGTACAGGGTCGTCGATTTACCGGAGCCGGTGGGTCCGCAGACGACGATGAGGCCGAAGTTCTTCTTGCCGCCGATGCCCTTGAGGAGGCCCAGGAGCTTGCCGAGGGTGTCCTCGAGAAAGCCCATCTTCAGGATGTCGACCTGCACGCTGGCGCGGTCGAGAATACGCATGACGCACGACTCGCCGTAGACGGTCGGCACCATCTCGACGCGGAATTCAATGGGCTTGCCCTGCGCCAAGATCTGGATACGGCCCGATTGCGGGATGCGGCGCTCGGTGATGTTCATCGAGTTCGTCATGATCTTGATCTTAGCCACGATCGCCATGCGGTAGCTCCACGGCACGGTGAACGGCCCGGGCAGAAGCATGCCGTCGACGCGGAAGCGCAGGTTGATCTTCGAGGTCTTCCCCGTCGGGTCCTCGAAGGGCTCAACGTGGATGTCCGAGGCCTTCATCTGCATGCAGGTGAGGATGATCGCATTGACGAACTTCTCGACCTCGGGCGCCGAGGCGTCGACCTCGGCGATGTCGGACTTCGGCGCCTCCTTCTGGACCTCGATGCCCTCGCCGTCGGGAACCGCCTCCTCCTTCTTCGCGATGTCGGTCATCAGGCGGTTGACCGCCTCGCCCTCGCCGCGGCCGTAGGAGCCGTCGAGAGCGGCCAGGATGTCGGTCGGCAGGGCGAGGTAGGGCTGGATCTCGAGGCCGGTGCGCAGCTGAATGTCCTCGGAGGCGAAGAAGTCGCGCGGGTCGGCCATGGCGACGAACAGCACGCTCTCCTCCTTGGCGAAGGGAATGGCCACATGGCGGCGCGCGACGGCCTCGGGGATGATCTTGGCCACCTCGGCGTCCACGTCCATCTGAAGCAGGTCGACGGCCTTGACCTGCCAATCTTCAGACAACGCCTTTAGGAGTTGTGCCTTGCCGATCAGGCCCGCGTCGATGGCGGCCTGCTGGAAGGTCTTGCCGGACTTGGCCGCCTCTTCGGCGACCTTCTTGAGCTGGTCGGCGTCGAGGAGCTTGCGCTCCGCGAGAACCTCGGACACAGTTTTGCGCCGCTGAAGGCCTTTAACCGCCATGGTATTCTCCGAAAACGCCCCGTAAAGTCCCGAAGATCTCTCCGATCGTCGCCCGGGACTCGACGGCATTCAGGATATGCGGGAACAAATTCTGGTCCGCGGTCCGCGCGGCCTTCTCCAGGCGGAGGAGCGAGGCGGCGGACGCTTTGGAGTCGCGGGCCTTGCGGAACGCCTTCAGGCGCTTGACCTGCTCCGCCTCAAGCTTCGGCGAGACTTTGAGGCGCTTGGCCGCGGTCGAGTCCCTTTCGTCGATGCGCAGCGCGTTGACGCCCACGATCTTGCGGCGGCCCTCCTCGACGTCGCGCTGCCACCGGTAAGAGGATTCCTGGATCTCGCGCTGAGGAACCTCGCCCTCGATGAGCTTCAGCATGCCGCCATGCGACTCGATGTCCGAGAGCTTGGCGCTCACGCGCGCGTCGATCTCGTTGGTCAGCGACTCGATCGCCCAGGAGCCGGCGACGGGGTCGACCGTGTCGGTCACGCCCGTCTCGTGCGCCAGGATCTGCTGGGTGCGCAGGGCAAGCGACGCGCTCTCCTCGGACGGGAGCGACAGCGCCTCGTCGTAGGAGTTGGTGTGCAGGCTCTGGGCTCCGCCCAGGACAGCGGCCATCGCCTGCCAGGCGACGCGCATCGCGTTGTTGAGCGGCTGCTGGCTCGTCAGCGTCGAGCCGCAGGTCTGCACGTGGAAGCGCAGGGACTGGGATTTCGGGTCGGCCGCGCCGAGGGTTTCCTTCATGAGCCGCGCCCACACGCGGCGCGCGGCGCGGAACTTGGCGATTTCCTCGAGGAAATGGTTGTGGCAGCCGAAGAAGAAGGCCAGCTTCGGCCCCATCGCATCGATGGTGATGCCGCGCTTGAGCAGGCTCTCGATGTAGACGCGGGCGTTGGCGAAGGTGAACGCGACTTCCTGCACCGCGTCGGAGCCGGCCTCCCGGATATGATAGCCGGAGATCGAGATCGGGTGGAACTGCGGCGTGTTCTTGAACGACCACTCCATCGCGTCGGCGCACAGGCGAAGGCTCGGCGCCACGGGGAAGACTTGAGTGCCGCGCGCGATGAACTCCTTCAAGATGTCGTTCTGCAAAGTTCCCTTGAGATCCTTCAGGGAGACGCCGCGCTTTTTAGCGACCGCGACGTAGAACGCGAGCAGGACCGAGGCCGTCGCGTTGATCGTCAGCGAGGTCGAGACCTGGTCGAGCGGAATCTTATCGAAGAGCTGCTCCATGTCGTCGATCGTGCCGATATGCACGCCGACGCGGCCGACCTCGCCCTTGGCCTTGGGGTCGTCGGCGTCGAGGCCGATCTGCGTCGGCAGGTCGAAGGCCGTCGAGAGGCCGGTCTGGCCCTGCTCCAGGAGCCAGCGGAAGCGCTCGTTGGTCTGCTTGGCGGTGCCGAAGCCGGCGTATTGGCGCATCGTCCAGAGGCGTCCGCGGTACATCGTCTTTTGAATGCCGCGGGTGAAAGGATATTCGCCGGCGCGGCCGACCTCGCCGGGCTTGACCGTGTCCGCGCCGTAATAGCGCTGAATGTCGATCCCCGACGGCGTCGGGAATTCCGGCTTGGTCTCGACGCTCACGCGGCCCTCATTTCGAGGCGGTCGCCGACGCGGACGGAGCCCTTGAGCACGCCGCCCTTCAGCTCGAGCACGCTGCGCGCGGACAGCACCCACGGCGACAGCCGCCACGGCCGCAGGTCCTCGATCACGCGCCGGACCGTGAGGTCGGCGTCAAGGAAGAGCACGTCGATGGGGAATTTCATGAAGAAGGTGTGTATCATCGGGCACGGCACGATCCAGAGCGCTTCATCCGCCGCCATGGACGCCCGACCCAATAGTCCCTTGCTGCGCGACGCGGGCGTGTCCGCCGTCTCGACCTTCGTCGCGACGGGCGCGTTGCGCGTCGTGTTGAAGGCGATCACATTCACCTCAGCACCGACACGCGGCCGGTGCCGGTCCCCGCCGAGGTGGTCACGACGAACACGTAGGTTCCGCTGGCGACCCAGCTGCCCTCGGTGTTCTTGCCGTTCCAGGACAGGCCGTTCACCTCGCGCACGAAGGTGCCGTCGACGGTGTAGATCTTGATGCCCAGGCGCGCGCCCTGAAGCGAGGGCGGGATCGCGAACGCGACGGAGCCTATCTCGCCGGGCTTGAAGGGGTTGGGAAAGGCGATCGGCTTGACCTCGCCGTCGAAGCCCGCCAAGGTGCCATTGATCGCGAGCCGCATCGAGCGGTAGGCGTCCATGCGCCCTGCGCCGGCGGTGTCGCCCGACACGCCCGTGCCCGCGACGCCGAAGCCGGCCACGCCGATGGAAGCCGCTCCGCCTCGCATCGCGGCGGAGACCTGGGGAACCGTATAGGTCGGCCGGGCCGAGAGGATCAGCGCGGCGAGGCCCGACACCATCGGTGCCGCGAAGGAGGTGCCGGTCGCGTTCGCCGAGCCGCCGCCCTGATCAGTGGTCAGGAGAGAAACGCCCGGCGCCACGAGCCCGTTGGAGGCGAGCTGCGCGCCGCGCGAGGAGAAGGCGGCGATGTTGCTGTTCGAGTCGATGGCGCCCACCGGAATCGAACTCGCGCAGTTCCCCGGATTATTGACCGCGCCGCCGTCGTTGCCGGCCGAGACGATCACGGGCACGCCCGCCGCCACCGCGTTGCCGATCGCGGTCTCGACCGCGCCCGCGCAGGCTCCCGCGCCGCCGAGGCTCATGTTGATGACGACCTTGCCGACGGCCGCGGTGTTGCGCAAGGCGACGGCCTCATTGATCGCGGCGATGATGGCGTTGTCGCTCGTCACGCAGCCGCCGCAGTTGATGTCGCCGCAGGGGTCGAAAACCTTCATCGAGATCAGCTGAGCGCCCCAGGACATGCCGGCGATCTGTGCGCCATTGTCGGTGCTCGCCGCCGCGACGCCGGCGACGCGCGTGCCGTGGTTGCAGGCGGGCGTCGGCGGGTTGTTCGCGCTCGCGGCGCCCGTGGTCGCGTTGAACGCGCGGCTCGCCGTGTTCGTCAGCTTACCCGACAGCTCGGGATGCGTCCCGTCGATGCCGGTGTCGATCACCGCGATGGTGACGCGAGACGAGCTTCCGATCTCGTACTCCCAGCCGGCGAAAGCCGAGACCAGGGCGAGCGCGTACTGGGAGTTGACCGACACGTCGTTCGGCGTGCGATTAGCGGAATACACACGGCTCGGATCGGCCGCGGCGACGCCCGGAAGCGCGCGCAGCACGGGCAGGGCCGCCGAGACGGACTGGCCGGGGGTCAGATCGACCGCGTGCCAGCCCCCGCCGAGGTCCGCCCCGCGAGCCGCGCCGAGCGCGGCCAGGCTCGCGTCGAACAAACCGAGGCTCGTACCGGAGGAAAGGCGCACGAGCGCCTGCCCGGAGACGACGGTCAGAACCTGAGTCCTGGAAAGAAGGAAAGCCGGCCCCAGCGCGGCGGAGCCGATCGTCTCCGTCACGACGGCGCGCGCGGGCGCCGCCAGGGCGGCGGCGAGCGCGCACGCCGCGAGAGCGCTAAGCCGCAACGCCGTTCTCCTTCTGAATGATGCCGACGACCTCGTAGATGTCGTTGATGTCGAACTCCGCGCCGGATTCCTTGGTGTCGAAGGTGTCGCCATATTTGGCCCAGACGGCGCGGATGCCGGCGGCCTTCGCGCCCTTGACGTCGCGGTCCGGCCAGTCGCCGACCATCAAAGTCTCGTCTCCCCGAGTGCCCAGCACCTCGAGCGCCCTGCGAAAGGGCTTGGGGTCGGGCTTCTTGACGCCGAAGTCCTCGGAGGTGATGATCTCGTCGAAGTAATGGTGGAGGCCGAGGCTGACGATGCGCAGCCACACCTCCATCTTCGGCGCGTCGGAGATGACGGTGCGCCGTATGCCCATCTTCATCAGCTCGATCAAGGTCTGATTGACGCGCGGATACAGGGTCATCGTGCCGTTCTTCGACCGGCGATACGCCAAAATACCGCTGGCCAGGATCTTGTAGTCGATGCGCCCGAGCTTGGCCTTGAGGATCTTGTCGAAGATCTTCTGGTCCTCGATGCCTTCCTTCCAGTAATGCTCGAAGAACTCCTTGACGAGGTCTCCCTTCGCGCCGGGAAGCCCGGCGTCCATCATCCCCTCGACGGCGGCGTCCACCGCCGTCCGCTTCATTTTCATGAAGTCGGTCAAAGTGTTGTCGATGTCGAAGATGACGCCCTTAATCATAAGGAGTTCCCGGTGTCAGGCTTGCAAATTCGTTAAATTCTCTCGCCGTCATTCCTGCAAATTTAACGAATTTGCAAGCCTGACACCGAACATTATTCTTTGACGCGCTCGACGTAGGAGGACGTGCGGGTGTCCACGCGGATCTTGTCGCCTTCCTTGACGAAGAGCGGCACGTTGATCTCGAGGCCGGTGTCGAGGGTGCAGGGCTTGACCATGTTGGAGACGGAGTCGCCCTTCACGCCGGGGACGGTGGAGGTCACGGTGAGGACCACGTTGGCGGGGAGCTCGATGCCGGTGAGCTTGTCGTCGACGTAGACGGCGAGCACCTCCATATTCTCGCGGAGGAACTTCACCTGCTCGCCGAGAAGCTCCTTGGGATAATGGATCTGCTCGTAGGTCTCGTTGTCCATGAACACGGCGCTCGTGCCCTCGTCGTAGCTGTAGGTCTTCTCGCGCTTGGTGACGGGGACGTCGCGGAACTTGGTGCCCGAGGCGTAGGAGCGCTCCATGACGGCGTTGTTCGCGAGGTTGCGAAGGGTCGTGCGATACACGGCCGCGGACTGGGACTTCCGGTGGTGCTGGAAGGAGATGATCTGGAGAATCTGGCCCTCGTCTTCGAAGACGAGACCGTTGCGGAATTGGGAGGTGTCTATCATGGAATCACTGTACAAAAAAGCGATGAAACCGTGCTACAATCAAGTTACTTACCTTATGAGCGCCCACGAACGTCTCGCCGAGCTCAAAGACCTCCTCGACGCCAAGACCCGCCTGATGCAGGACGTGGCGCACGAGCTCAAGAACCCCCTGTCCGTCATCCACGGCTACGCGTCCTACCTGACGAAGGAGAAGGTCAGCCCCGAGGAGACCCAGAAGGCCCTTCGCGCCGTGCTCTCCAACGCCGAGCGCCTGATCGGCCTGGTCGACCATCTGCAGGAAGCCGTGCGCCTCGAGTCGGACGGCTTCACCGTCGAGACCCGCGCGATCGAAGGCTCGACCTTGCTGCAGGAGGCCGTCGAATCGGTGGAGCTCGAGGCCGCCCGCCGCGGCATCCGGCTGCGCTGGCGCAGCCCCGTCGACGACTCCTTGCTCGTGAGCGCGGATCCGCGCCGGGTGCTCCAGGTGCTCGGCAACCTCCTGAGCAACGCGCTCAAGTTCACCCCCTCCGGCGGCACCATCGACTGCAACGCCCAGCGCGACGGCGAGTTCGTGCGCTTCAGCGTCATCGACACCGGCCCCGGCATCCCCGCCGAGGAGCTGCCGATGCTCTTCGACCGCTTCTACCAGACCGAGGGCAACGTCCAGAAGCGCAAAGGCCTCGGCCTCGGCCTGGCCATCTGCAAGGGCCTCGTGGCGGCGCACGGCGGCCGCATCTGGGTGGAAAGCCTTCCGAACGTGGGCTCGGCCTTTAACTTCACCTTGCCCGCCGTATTGACTTCCAACTACTCTCCGCGCTAGAATTCGCGCACTGGGTCCAAGGGCCCGGCTAGGAGGTAGGTCCAATGGTCCGAACCCTGTCCGCCGTCCTGCTGCTCGCCGCCGTGTCCGCGTCCGCGTCTCCCGCGATACCTTCATTCGAGTTCTCCGCCGCGCAGCTCCAGTCGACGATCGCCGCGATGCGCGTCGATCAGGTGAAGGCCAAGTCCGGCAATCTCGGCGCGAAAATCTCGAACCTGGCCTGGGATCTCGAGCGCTACCAGCGCGACATCCAGCACCTGCGCAATGACCTGCGCTACCTCGCGCAGCGGCTTCGCCGCCAGAGCCAGGCCCAGCCCGGTCGTCCCGGCCAGCCCGGCGACCCGAACCTGCGCTGGGACATACAGCGCTTCACTCGGGACACCGACCAGCTCGCTCGCGATCTCCAGTGGCGGCTCAACGACCTGCGCCTCCTCTCGGGCCAGGCCGAGAAGGACGAGGCCCTCGTCGCCCCGGCCAACCGCCTGGCCGGCGCCGCGCGCTGGCTCAAGAGCGAGACGAACTGGTTCGAATCCGACGCCCGGTCCGCGGGGTGGGATTTCCGCCGCGCCGGCTACAACTTCGAGGCCATGGACCTCGACCGGAACTCGCGCGACATCGACGACCGGTCGCAGGATCTGGAGTTCGAATCGAACCGGCTTCTCGCGAAGGTTAAGCCCTAGCGCCGCAGGCGCTTTTCTAAAGAAGGATCCAGACGCACGGCCTCGCGCAGATGCGCGAGGCCGTCGCTTTTCCGCCCGTCCTGCGTCAGGAGAAGGCCGAGGTTGAAGTGCGCCGCGGCGAACGAAGGATCGCGCGAGATCACGTCCTCGAGCACGCGGACGGCGTCCTTGCGGTCGCCGGCGGCGACGCGCAGGCTCGCGAGGTTCACCGCGGCGGGGGCGTCCCCAGGGCGCAGCGCCAACGCTTCGCGGAACAGCTTCTCCGCGCGGGCCCTGTCGCCCAATCCCGCGAGGACCGAGCCGAGATTCACTCGCGCTTCGACGTCGCGGGATTCGAGAATAATCGCGGATTCGAGGTGCGGAATGGCCGCGATGCGATCGCCCGAGGCCAGGAGCGCCATGGAGAGGTTTGAACGAGGGAGGTAGGCGTCGGGTTCGACGGCGACCGCGCGCGCCCACAAGGTTATGTCGTCGCGCCAATAAGATGTTTGCCTTATCGCCGCACCCGCAAAAAAAATCGTTACGCCGGTCAAAATGGCGGCCGCGGCACGCGGACGCCGAAGGTACAGCCGCTCAATCCCATATCCGAACAGCACGGCGAAAGGCATGCACGCGAGATATGAATAGCGATCGGCCGCGGCCTGGCGTCCCGCTTGAAACAGGCCCGACACGGGGGCCAGCGCGATCAGATAAGAAAACCAAACGGGGCCCGCCCAGGCGCGGACGCGTCGGTGAAAGCATAGGACTGAGATGAGCAGGGCCAGTAATGCTCCCGGGTACGACGCCTGTCGTATGCCGTTGTCGTTCAAAGGCAGTGCGTAGTAAGGAGAAAGATCGACCGGCAAAATAGTCTTGCTCAGATAAAACCACGCGCCGGAGCCCGCGACGAGCACTCGATCGATGAATCCGAGGTTCAGGCCCTTCAGGTCGCCCGTTTGAAAGCCCCCGAGATTTTGGCCCGCCGCGAAAAGGGCGATGACGGCGTGCGGGAGCAAACTCGCGACGGTCTTGCGTGCGGGCTGGCGGCGGATGAAGACCTCGACGGCGAAGATGAACGGAACGACGGCAATGGCGGTTCCCTTTGAGAGCACGGCGCCCAGGAAGGTTAACGCCGAAAGGCGGCGACGTTCGATCAACCAAAGATATATGGACAGAACGGCAAAGAATCCCGACAACACATCGCGCCGCTCCGTAATCCAAACGACCGACTCGACCCGCAACGGATGCAGAGCGAAAAACAACGCGGCGCCTGCGGCGCCGAACGGAAAGGGTTTCTCGCGCGGGAGCAATCGACGGCACGCTAACAGAAATAGGCCGGCGGTTATCGAGTGCAACGCGACATTGGTTCGCCGGAACGCTTCAGGGTCCAGCCCCCAAAGCTTGAAATCGAATGCCCAGCTCAACCACGACAACGGCTGCCACGGACCATAATGGCGCGTGCTCCACATCCATTTCAAATGGTCCCACGACAGGCCTCGCCACTTGTCGTGGTTGAGAAGATTCGCGGCGTCATCCCACTGAAGAAATTTCGCCGGAGGCGCGAAGCCGTAAAACACCACGCACACCGCCGCGACCAGACCTATCGCGGCCCTGCGGCTCAGGGGCATAGCGCGCGCGCAAGCGAACGCCAAGCGTCGAACGGTATTTCTTCCGGACGCGCGGAGATATCAAGGCCCGCGGCCTTAAACGCCGCGTCCACTTCGCCTCGCGGCTTGCCGATCGCCTTCGAGAGCACCCCGGCGGCCATCTTGCGGCGCTGCGAGAACGCGATCTTGACCAGGCGCCAAAACCCCCTCTCCTCGGCGGCGGGAAGACGCGGCGTTTTCAGACGCGTCAGCACGACGACGGCGGATTCGACGTTCGGAATCGGCATGAACGCCTCGCGCGGCACCTCGAAGGCCAGCTCCGCGTCGGCGCGCGCGAGCACCGACAACGACAGCAGCCCGTAATCCGCCCCGCCGAGCTTGGCGACGATCCGCTCGCCCACCTCGAGCTGAAACATGAGGACCGCGCGGCTCCACTGATCCCAATCCAAAAGCCGCTGAAGGATCGGCGTGCCGACCGCGTAGGGCAGGTTGCCGACGACATGCCACGGCCCGGGACCGAGCTCGCGCAGGTCGTAGCGCAGGAAATCCTCGTTGATCGTCTTCAGGTTTTTCGCGGCCCCGGGCCCGACCATGCCCGGCAGCTTGCCGGCGATGATCTCGTCGAGCTCGATGGCGGTGACCGCGGCCCCGGTGGCGAGCAGGCGCCCGGTGAGCGCGCCGCGCCCGGGGCCGATCTCGAGGATGCGGTCGCCGGGGCCGGCGTTGACGAGGCCCGTGACCGCGTCGCGGGCGCCCTCGTCGCGCAGGAAGTGCTGGCTGAGCCTCGCTCCCATTTTAGACTCCCGCCGCGCTGCCGCCGCGGCGGCGGCGCAGGAGGTCCTCGCCTATCTTCCAGACGTCGCCGGCGCCGAGGGTCAGCACGACGTCGCCGGGACGCAGGTCGCGGGCGGCGTCGAGCGCGCCCGGGAACGACGCGGCCGAAATACCCGTCTTGCGGATCGCGTCCACGATGAGCTTGGAGGAGACGCCGGGAATAGGCTTCTCCCCCGCCGCGTAGATGTCGGTGACGTAGACGAGGTCCGCGCCCTTGAAGGCGGAGCCGAACTCCCGCACGAGGAGCTTCGTGCGGCTGTAGCGGTGCGGCTGGAAGATCACGACCACGCGCTTGGCCTTCCACAGCCCCGCGACCGCGGAGAGCGTGGCGCGCACCTCGGTCGGATGATGGCCGTAGTCGTCGACGAACTCGACGCCGCCCGCCGCGCCCAGGCGGTCCATGCGGCGGCCCACGCCCTTGAAGTCGGCGAGCCCTCGCGCGAGGCGCTTAAGGTCGAAGCCGAGGAAATGCCCCGCCGCGAGGGCGGCGAGCGCGTTCGAGACGTTGTGGCGCCCGGCGACGGACAGGCGCAAGGCCAGCACCTTCTTCCCTTTGTGCGTCACGTTGCACGCCGAGCCGTCCTTGCCCAGGCGCACGTTCACCGCGCGCCAGTCCGAGCCGGCGCCGAAGCCGAAGGTCACGACGAGGCGGGTCACGCGCGAGCGGATCGACGCGAGCACGGGGTCGTCGGCGCACAGCACCGCGGCGCCGTAAAAGGGCAGGCGGTGCAGGTGCGAGACGAACGCGTCCTTGAGCGCGTCCATCGTCTTGTAATGGTCCATGTGATCGTTGTCGATGTTCGTGACGACCGCGACGAGCGGGGTCAGGAACAGGAACGAGCCGTCGGACTCGTCGGCCTCGGCCACGAGGTACTCCCCGATGCCCAGCTTCGCGTTGGAGCCGATGTTCTTGAGCTGGCCGCCGATGATCATCGTCGGGCCCGCGCCGGCTTCCTTGAGCGCCATGCTCACGAGGGAGGTCGTCGTGGTCTTGCCGTGGGAGCCCGCGATGGTGACCGTCTTCTTCATCCGCCCGAGCTCGGCGAGCATCTGCGCGCGCAGCACGACGGGCACGCCGCGCTTGCGCGCGTGGGCGACCTCGGGGTTTCCGGCGGCTACGGCGGAAGAAACGACGACGACCTGCGCCCCCGCGGCGTGGGCGGCCGCGTGCCCCTCGTGCACGCGCACGCCGGCGGCCTGCAGGCGGCGCGTGGCCTCGGTGGACTTCGAGTCGGAGCCGGAGACCTTGTAGCCGAGGTTGTTGAGCAGCTCGGCGATGCCGCTCATGCCGACGCCGCCGATCCCGACGAAATGGATCCGCCGCACGAACGACTTCATCAGGTCCTTCTTCATTTCTTGGCTCCGGCGGCCGTCGCGGCCGCGGGGCGCAGCAGCCACTTGAGGCCGTCCGCGGCGGCCTTGTTTTTGGGCGAGATCTCAAGCGCCTTGCGCAGGGCGGCGACGGCGCCCGTCTCGTCGCCGATCATGACCGCGGAGACGCCCCGCCCGAGCCAAGCCGGAACCGAGGCCGCATCGAGCTCGACGGCGCGGCGGAAGGCGCTGTCGGCGCGCTGGCCCTCGCCGACGGCCGCGTGCGCCAGGCCCGTCGCCGTCCACCAGTCCGCGTCGTCGGGATGATCGGGCTTTTCGCCGTTCTCGGGCAGGACCTCGGCGACGAGCGCCATCCAGCCGGTGCCGATGACCCAGAGGCCCATATCGTTGCCGACCTGGCGGGGCTGATAGCTGACCTTCGCGGGGTTCTCGGCGTCGCCGCGTCCGGCCGACACGGGGCGCGTGAAGGTCAGGTTCATGCCCAGGCGCGCGTCGGTGTCCGCGGGAGCCTCGCTCATCGTATGTCTTAGGTCGGCCATGATCTTCTTCACCTGCTCGTCGCGCGAGGCGGCGTCCCCGGGCTTAAGCGCGTAGTCGCGCCGCACGGCCTGAGGGGTGCCTCCGCCGCCGGCTCCGCCGTCGTGCGCGCGCGCCAGCGCCTTCTTGAGGCTGCCCCCCTCGCCGGGCTCGTTGCGCACGAGCTTCGGCTTCGGAAGGAACACCGCGTCCACCTTCATCATCGCGCCCTGGTCGAGCGGCACGCGGCGAAGGTTGCGCTCAAAGACGCCCAGCGGATCGGTCTCCGGCGACGGCTCCGGCTCCGCGGGCTTCGAGGTTTCCGGGAGCTCTCCGGGCTTGGCCGCGCGCTTGCCGCCCGCATAGGAGACCGACAGCTGAAGGCCCGGCCCGCCGCTCTCCGGCGTGAGGTGAAAGGCGTCGACCAAGGTCGCGCGGGCCTTCGCGCGGTCCCCGGCCTTGAGCTGGAGACGCGCCAAGCGCATGCGCGCGACCGAGTCTCCCGGCTTGAGCGACACCGCGCGTTTGAGCGTGGAGATCGCCACCTTGTCCTCCTTGAGCCTCTCCTCGGCGCAGCCGAGCTCGAGCATCGCGTCCTCATAGCGGGACTCGAGCTTGACGGCCTCGCGCAGCTGCTCCGCCGCGTCCGCGTCGCGCCCGAGCTTGCGGTACAGCTGGCCGAGCTGGAAGCGATAAAGCGGATTCTTCTTTTCGAGATCGACGGCCTTGCGGAACAGGGTCAAGGCCTCGGGCACGTCGCCGCGCGTCTCGCGAATGGAGCCCAGGTTCATCTGCGCGTCGGCGCGCGCCGGGTCGAGCTCCGTCGCCTTGCGAAAGGCCTGCTCGGACGCGAGCGCCTCACCTTTCCAAGCGTAGGAGATCCCGAGCAGCAGATAGGCCTGCGCGCTGGCGGGATCGAGGCCGATCGCCGTGCGATACGAGCCGATGGATTCGTCCACCATGCCGTTCCAATACTGCGCGACGCCGAGCAGCATGTGCCCGACGGGATTCTTCGGGTCCGCGGCGACGGCGCGCTTCATCTCCTGAAGCGCCAGCTCGTATTTCTTCTCCTCGATGTATTGGTGGCCCTGACGCATGCCGCGCACGGCCTGCGCCGCCATGATCTGATCCCAGATCGTCTCCTGGCCGGGCTCGGTTTTTTCGGCGCGCGCCGGAACGGCGAACGCGACGGCGAACCACAGGGCCGCCGAGACGCAGAGCAACGAACGCAGGCGCGGCAAGATGGCGCGCAGGGCGTGGCCGCGGTGGCTGATCGCGTTCTTCTCGTCGGGGGCGAGCTCGGCCAGGGTGCGGCCATCCGTCAAGGTAAACAGCGGGTCGTAGCCGAAGCCGCCGGAGCCGCGCGGCGCGGTGCCGATCAGGCCGTCGAGGCGGCCCTCGGCGAACTCAACATGGCCCTTGGGATCGGACAGCGCGATCACCGTGCGGAAGTACGCGGCGCGCCGCGGGCCCGTCGCGCCGTCGAGCTCCTTGAGGAGCTTCACGCAGTTGTCGGCGAAGGAGCAGCCGGGGCCCGCCCAGCGCGCGGAATGCACGCCGGGCGCCCCGCCCAGGCCGGCGACGAACAGGCCGGAGTCGTCGGCGAGCGCCCAGGTCCCGCAGGCGCGCGCGGCCTCCGCCGCCTTCTTTTCCGCGTTGCCCTCAAGCGTCTCGCGATCCTCGACCGTTTCGGGGAACGGAGGGAACGCGTCCAGCGCGGCGATTTCGGTTCCGGAGACGCCAAGAAGACGCGAAATTTCCGCCGCTTTGTGGGCGTTGCGCGTAGCGAGCACGAGTCGGGCCGGGTGGCGGGACAAGGTAGGCGGTATGCTATCATTTTCCCGTGAGACGCCTCCTGCTGGCCCTCGTCGCCGCGCTGACCGTGGCCTCGTCCTCCTGCCGGGCCTTCCGCCGAGACGAAGACCTCTCCGATCACGCGACCAAGGCCCGCATCGAAGCGCTTCTGCGCGGCCGCCGCGACCTCGACCTCAAATACGTGACCGTGGACGTCAACGCGGGCGAAGCCACGATCTCCGGGATCGTGCCCAACGGCGATCAGCTCCGCATCATCCGCCGCCTCGCTATGGGCGTGCGCGGCGTCGACCACGTGATGAACAACCTCATCATCCAGGAATGAACGACGGCCGTCTCCGGGCCGACCTCCTGCGCTGGTACGCCGCGGCCAAGCGCGACCTCCCTTGGCGGAAAGACTCGACCCCGTATCGCGTTTGGGTTTCCGAAATCATGCTGCAGCAGACCACCGTCGCCGCGGTGACGCCGAAGTACGCGGCCTTTCTGCGCCGCTTCCCGACGCTCGCGTCGCTCGCGTCATCTCAAGAGGACGACGTCCTCAAGCACTGGGCCGGGCTCGGCTACTACTCCCGGGCGCGAAACCTGCGCCGCGCGGCGCAGGCCGTCGTCGCCGATCACGGCGGCGCCTTTCCGTCGGAGTTCGACCCCATCCTGGCGCTGCCCGGCATCGGCCGCTACACCGCGGGCGCCATCCTCTCGATCGCGTTTCAAAAGCCCTACCCGCTCGTGGACGGCAATGTCATCCGGGTCTTCTCACGCCTGTTCGGCCTCAAGGGCCGGGCCAAGGACCCGGCCTTCGTCAAGAAGATGTGGCCTCTGGCCGAACGCCTCGTGCCCGAGGCGAACCCCGGCGACTGGAACCAGGCGCTCATGGAGCTCGGCGCCACGGTCTGCTCGCCCGACTCGCCCTCCTGCGGCGCCTGCCCCGTCGCGCGTCATTGCGTCGCCTTCAAGAAGAGTCTTCAAGATAAGATTCCCCTCCCTGAAACCGCGCGCAAGCCGGTGCCCGTGAAGTGGACCTGCCTCTGGATCGAGAAGAGCGGGAAGGTCCTGCTGTGGCGGCGCTCGGACAAGGAGCGGCTCCTGAAAAATCTCTGGGGCCTCCCCGAGGCCGGCCGCGTGCGCGCGACGCCGGGCCGGCGCCTGAGCTCCGCGACCCACTCGATCACGCACCACGCGTTGACCGTCGAGCTGCGCGAAGCGGCCTGGGACGGGACGCCGCCGCCCGAGGCCAAATGGGTGCCGCGCGGCGAGCTTCGCGATCATCTCGTCTCGTCGCTCTGGCTCAAGCTCCTGAAGGGCCGCTGACCTTTACCGAACTTTTTCCCGCGCTTCACCGAATCCTATCCATCCTGTAATCACGTTGGGCCGCCGCGGGTCTACACTGCGGATATGAGCTGGGTACTGGTGATCGAAGACGAGGAGGACATCTCGGAGTTCCTCCGCTACATTCTCGAGAACGAGGACTTCACGGTGAAGACGGCGGCCAGCCTCGCCGAGGCGCGCCTGCACCTCAAGGACGGTCTGCCCGACGCGGTGCTGCTCGACCGCGGCCTGCCGGACGGGGACGGCCTCGAGATCTGCCGGGAGCTGAAGGGCGCGGGAAAGGCGCCGCGGGTGCTGGTGCTGAGCGCGCTCAAGGACCCGGCGCAGGTGCAGGAAGGGCTCGCGGCCGGCGCCGACCACTACATCACGAAGCCCTTTCAGTTCGTGGACGTCATTTCCCGTCTGGCGCCGGCACAATAGACGCGCGCGCGTTGAGCGCGACGGCCCTCAGCCTCGCCGTGGCGGCCGCGTCGCGCGGTTGGGCCTTCGGCTTGAAGCGGAACACGGGGATCTCGCCGTCGAAGCCCTTCAGTCGAGTCGTTTCGCGCGCGGCGCCCCCGATCTCGTCGCCCGCGCCCGGCTCGTCGGCGGCCGAGCCGCTGATCAAGGCCTCGCCGTCGCCCGCGAGCCGCATCAGGCGCGCCGCGGCGTTCACCGTGTTGCCGAAATAGTCGACCTCGCCGCCGCGCTCCTCGCGGATCACCCGGCCCCAGCTGACGCCGACGCGCGCGGCAAAGAGCTTGCCGAGCGGCGCGGCCGCCCGGAGATCCGCCATGCGTCCCTGGATGCCGGCGGCGGCCCTCACGGCGTCCGCGGCCGACGGGAAGCTCGCCATGACCGTCTCGCCCTCGGTCTTCACGACGAGGCCGCCGTGACGCTCGACGGCGTCCCGCACGAAGGCGTGAAAGGTTTTGACCGCGGAGTAGGAGCGCCGCCGGCCGTAGCGCTCGTAGGCAGTGCTCCAGCCGTCGAGCCCGATGAACATGGTCGCGGCGCGCTCGACGCGGACGGAATCCACGGGGCGCGGCGCGTCCGGCGCCCGCGTCGGCGAAGCCGGGGCGAGCGTCCGATTCTCCTCCGTCGCGATGCCCCCGCCGTCGGCGGCGGCGGCGAGGGACAAGGTCTTTTCCACGGCGCGGCCGTAGATCTCCGGCAGCTTACCGGTCGCGTCCACGAGCACGCGCCCCGCGTGGACGCCGACGCGCAGGCGCGGGCCCGGCCGCGCGGCGTTCTCCCGCTGGATCGCCTCGGCCGCGCCGAGCGCGGCGGCGTAGCTCGGGAACGCGATCAGGCTGCCGTCGCCGAGGCGGCGAATCACCCGCCCGTCGAACGCGGACGCCTCGCCTTCCGCGCCGTCGACGGCGTCCCGGATCATCGCGTGCGCCCGGCGGGTGCCCTCGCTCAGGTGCAGCGACGTGGAGTCCTTCGCGTCGAGCACGAGCAGTCCCACGCCGCGGCGCTCATAGACCCCGGCCGCGGGCGAGAGGTCGAGCGGCGCCGCGGAGAAAGGCGCCGGCGCGGAGGCGAGCCCCGGCGTCATCGGCGGCGGCAAGGAAGGCGCCGCCAGGACGGCGGTCAACGCCGGAGCCGCCGGCAGGCACACCGGATGCGGGGAGGACAGCGCCGCGAGGCGCGCCAGCAGAACGGCCTTTATGACCATCTCGGCCTCAGGTTACCACCTGGACGCGCGAAGCGTCAGCGCCGAGAGGCCCACCGTCCGCGCGGCAAAAGACCCACATAAAACCGGCACCCCGCCGCCGTGGGCGCAAGCGGCGATCGGTGCTAACCTGAGGGCGATGACGAACCCCACCATCCGCCACCTGTCCCTGGAAGAAGAAGGGCGCTACATTCTCCAAGAGTGCGGCGTCATGGCGGTCGGCGTCCAGGCCCTGCTCGGCTTCCAGATGCTCTCGATCCTCACGCCCGCCCTGTACGACCGCCTCGAGCCGGCCCTGCGCCTGCTGCACCTTGGGGGGATCGTCCTCGTCATCATCTCGATGTTCCTGCTGCTCACGCCAGCGTGCTACCACCGGCTCGCGGAATCGGACCACTTCTCCGCGAAATTCGTCGACGCGGCGGTGATTCTCGTCGGGTGGGCGCTGGCGTTCCTGCGGCTGGGGCTCGTCGTCGAGATCTACACGGCGACGCGGGCGCTCGGCTTCGCGTCCGCGTCGGCCCTCGGGCTCTCCGCCGGGCTTTTCCTCCTGTCCTGGACCCTCTGGTCGGTGTATCCGCGCGTCTCCGTCATGCGCCTTGCGCCGCGCACGAAATCCGACTAAACTGCGGTCATGTCCCACCGCGTGCTGGTGGTCGAGGACGATCTCGACATACAAGGCTACTGCAAGACGATCCTGGAGTCCGAGGGCTTCGCGGTCGACGCCTGCGACACCGCCGCCGAAGCCCGACGGCTCTTCACCGCGAACCGTCCCGACCTGGCCGTCCTCGACATCGGCCTGCCCGACGGCACCGGGATGGACCTTATGAAGGAATGGCACGGCTACCCGGGCCCCAAGGTCCCGGTCCTCTTTCTGACCGCGCGCGGGGACCTGAAGACGCGCCTTGATTGCTTTCAAAAGGGCGCTACGGACTACGTCCACAAGCCGTTCGCCGCCGAGGAGCTGCTCGCCCGCGCCAAGGTCCACCTCCAGGTCAAGAAATCGCACGAGGAGCTGATCAAGCGCAACTACGAGCTGGAGCTCGTGGCGCGCGCCCGGCAGGACATGACCGACATGATCGTCCACGATCTCAAGGCCCCGCTCAGCGCGATCAAGGGCACGCTCGAGCTGATCCACGCGCGCGGCCTCATCAGCCAGGGCAACTACGCCACCTTGCTCTCCAACGCCGGCTCCGCGGCCGACTTCATGCTCCTGATGCTCAACGACATGCTCGACCTGACCCAGGCCAAGACCTCGGGCCTGAAGGTCGCGCCGGTCGCAATCGACCCGGCCCTCCTCCTTCATAAGATCGAGACCCTGTTCGCCGGACGCATGAAGTTCACCGGCTGCACCTTGGTCATGCGGATCGCGCCCGGCGTCGAAAAGGTGCGCGCCGACCAGAACCTGCTTTACCGGGTCCTCGCCAACCTGATCACGAACGCGATGAAGGCCGCGCCCGGCGCCCAGCCCGTCGAGGTCGACGTCGGCTTCAACGGCGTCGCCGCGCGCTTCATCGTTTCCGACCACGGCGACGGGGTGCCCGACGCGGAAAAGAAGCGCATCTTCGAAAAGTACGTGACCAGCGGCCGCAAGGACGCCGCGATGGAGACCGGCACGGGCATCGGCCTGAGCTTCTGCCACGCGGCGATCACCGCGCACAAGGGCCGCATCTGGGTCGAGGACCGGCCCGGCGGCGGCTCGCGGTTCCTGTTCGAAATCCCTCAGTCCGACTAGCCCTAAATTTCAGCGCGAATCGGCTTTTTTTCGATTGACGAGCCGCTTGCGCTATGGGACCATTGGACCTATGAACAACATAGGCCTGTCGGTCGCGCTCCTCCTGTCGGCGTCGTTCGCGTTCGCGGACGATTTCCCCCCCAAGATCGCCCCGCCCGCTCAGGCGGATCTCTGGGTCAGCTTCGACCAGGCCGACCTGTCCAAGCCGGCGGCCGCCGGCTTCCCGCTCTCCTCGCCCGTCATCGCCGACGGCCGCACCTCGGTGTTCGTGGTCCGCGAGCACATGCTCCCGATCCTCTCCCAGTTCATGCACGAGAAGTTCAAGCGCTGCGGCGGCTTCCTCACCCACACCTCGGAAGCCGCGGCGCGGGCGTCGATGCTCCCGGCCGCCGCCTCGCCGCGCGTCGCGTACACCCTCGATCAGGAAGCGACCGTGACGCCGCTCGTCGCCGCCGTAACGGAGCCGGGCATCCGCGCCGTGATCGCGGGGATGTCGGCGCACCACAGCCGCTACTACCAGTCCGAGACGGGCGTGCAGGCCTCGCAGTGGCTCAAGAGCCGCTGGGCCGAGCTCGCGGCGAAGGTCCCCGGCGCGTCCGCCGAGCTCTTCGCGCACGCCTCCTGGAAGCAGCCCTCGGTGATCCTCACGATCCCCGGCTCGGAAAAGCCCGAGGAGATCGTCGTGCTCGGCGGCCACCTGGACTCGATCTCCGGCTGGGGCAACTCCGGCGCGCGCTCCCCCGGCGCCGACGACAACGCCTCCGGCATCGCCGTCCTGACCGAGGTGGCGCGCGTCATCGCTGAGTCCGGCGTCCGCCCCAAGCGCACGATCCAGTTCATGGGCTACGCGGCCGAGGAAGTCGGCCTGCGCGGCTCGCAGGACATCGCCGCGAAGTACTCGTCCGGCGGCAAAAAGGTCATCGGCGTGATCCAGTTCGACATGTCGAACTTCAAGGGCACGGCCGACGGCATCTACATGCTCACCGACTTCGTGGACCCGTCACTGAGCGCCTTCACCGCCAAGCTCGTCAACACCTACTCGGGCGTGAAGGCGTTCACGACCAAGTGCGGCTACGCCTGCTCGGACCACGCGTCCTGGCACAAGAAGGGCTTCCCGGCGGCGATGGCCTTCGAGGCGACCTTCGACGACAGCAACAAGGCCATCCACACCGAGCGCGACACCTTGGCGAGCTCGGGCGGGGACGCCTCGCACTCGGTGCCCTTCGCCAAGCTCGGGGTCGCCTTCGCTCTCGAGCTCGCGAAGACCGCGCCGGCCGCGGTAAAGGTCACCGCGCGCTAGCGCGCGTCAGGCTTTAGTCAACGGCTTCGGCCAGGCGCTGAAGAGGAACAGCTCCCCCTCTTTGCCCGCGGCCGAAACCTTCGCGCCGGCGACCGCGTCGTCGTAGCGGATCATCGCCAGGCCGACGGCGCCGGCGGCGCTCGTCAGATGGCCGACCTCGCGGCCGTCGCGCAGAACCGAAACGCCGGCCAAAGGCGCTTCGCCCTCAAAGCGCAGCCCCATCAGACATTTGTTCACGTGGCCGCGGTACACGATGCGCGACACGGTCTCCTGCCCCATGTAGCAGCCTTTCTCCATGCTGATCGCCGCCTCCTGGCGCGCCTCGAGCGGAAGCGTCTCGGCGTTCATGTCGGCGCCGAACCAGGGGAAGCCCGAGGACACGCGCATGGCCTCGAATTCCTCGTCAGACAGGAGGTCGGCATCCTCGGGCGGATCCACGCCGAGGAGGAGGCGCGCCGGCACGCTCAGGCGCGGCCACGGGAGGCCGCGGTCGAAGCCATCGCCAAAGACCAGCCACGCCCGCTCCGTGCGCAGGGCCTTCAGCGTGGAGTCGGACAGCATGATCTTCTTTTCAAAGGCCATGAGAAAGCCGACGGCCGCGTTCGGCCGGGTGACGGCGAGGATCGTTTCCGGCGTCTCCTCGTACAGCTCGCAGTCGGCGATGAGCAGGCCCTTGGGCGTGAGCACGCAGGCGGGGAGGCACGCGCCCGGCGCGAGCTTGCCCAGATCGGCGGTCAGGAGCCCCTGGAGGAATTTCTTCGCGTCGGGGCCGTGGAAACGGAAGAATCCCCACAGCGAGACGTCGAGCGCGCGCAATGCCATGGGCTCATTGTATGCTATTCAGGTGAAACGAGACATCGGGTTCCTCCTCGACATGGACGGCGTGGTCTGTCACAACATGCCGGCGCACGAAGAGGCCTGGACGACCTTCTTCCTCGGCAAGGGCATCAAAATCGACCTCCACGACTTTCGAGCCAACACCATGGGCATGCCCACGCGCGAGGTCCTGCGCTATTACTTCAAGCGCGAGGTCCCCATCGAGGAGGCGAACGCCGCCGCCCTCGTGAAGGAGACCCTCTACCGCGAGCTGTACCTGCCCCAGCGCTCGACGGCCGCCGGCCTGCTCCCGTTTCTCAAGGGCGCGCGCGCGGGCGGCTACCCGGTCGGGCTCGGCACCGGCTCCAAGGACGACAACGTGACCTTCATCCTCGACGGGCTCTCGCTGCGGCCCTGGTTCGACGCGGTCGTGGACGGGGGCATGGTGACGAAGGGCAAGCCCGACCCCGAGACCTTCCTGATCCTCGCCGACAAGCTCAAGGTGAATCCGAAAAGTTGCGTCGTATTCGAGGACTCCTTGCTCGGTGAGGAGGCCGCGCGCCGGGCGGGCATGTCCGTGGTGGCGATCACCACCTCCCACCGGGCCGACGAGTTCAAGTACGCGGCGCTCAAGGCCCCCGACTTCACGACGTTGAGCCCCGCGAAAGCCGCCGCGGTCGCGAGCCGATGAACGCCTTCATCCTCCGCCACCGGGAAACGATCGAGCTCGTCGCCGTCGTGATGCGCATCATCAGCTTCTCGCTCGTGAGCTGGCTCGGACCGAAGAGCCCGTTCTTCTTCGTCTGGGCCTTCAACACGGCCGACGCCGTCGCCCTCTCGTGGTGCGCCGTCCTGCGCAAGGACCGGGCGTACACCCTCCTCAACATCTTCTGGATCGGCGTGGGGATCGTCGGCATGCTAAGGGCTCGCGGCTTTTGATAGTATCGTCTCCATGAAGCTCGTCACCTTCGAGGTCCCGACGCCGCTCGGCCCCGTCGAGCGCCTCGGAGCGCTTCGCGCCGGCAAGATCGTCGATCTGAACCTGGCCGCGGCCTCCATGTACCGCGCCGCCGGGAAGGCCCGGCCGGAGAAGCGGGCGGATTTCTTCGTGCCCTCCTGCCTTCTCGGGCTTCTCGACGGCGGCGCCGAGTCGATGGCCGAGGCGCGGCGCGCGCTCGCCGCCTACCGCGGCCCGGCGTGGAAGGCGAGCGCGGTCCGCCTGCTGGCGCCGCTCCCCCGCCCGCGGTCCCTGCGAGATTTCTTCGCCTTCGAGAACCACGCGCTCGCCGGAGCGCGGCGGCGCAACGAGCCTCTCGCTCCGGAATGGTACGAGCAGCCGGTGTTCTACAAGGGCAACCCCCGTTCGATCATCGGGCCGGGGGCGGTCATACCGTGGCCGGCGTTCACGCGCAAGCTCGATTTCGAGTTCGAGATCGCGGCCGTCGTGGGTACGGCCGGAAGGGACATTCCCGTCGGAAAGGCGACGAGGCATATCGCAGGCTATATCGTGATGAACGATTGCTCGGCGCGGGACATCCAGAAGAACGAGATGGTGTGCCGCATGGGGCCGGCCAAGGGAAAAGATTTCGCCACCGTTCTCGGCCCCTATTTCGTGACGGCGGACGAGTGGACCGGAAAGATTCCGGAGCTCAAGGTCAAAATTAACGGCAGCGAATGGAGCCGCTCAAAGGGGGCGCAGCCTTACTGGAATTTCGCGACCATGCTCTCGCACGCCTCGCAGGGCGAAGAGCTTCTGCCCGGCGACCTACTCGGCTCGGGCACTTACTTTAAGGGATGCGGGCTCGACATGGGCCGATGGATCAAGCCCGGGGACACAATTTCCCTCGATGCGGGACCCCTCGGCACCTTGACGAATCGCGTCGGCAAGCCGAACGGCTCCCAGCACCTCAAATATAAAAAGGACGGAACCTACGCATGAGTGTAATCCTCACCCGCGGCCGCGTGCCCAAGACGCCTCACACCGAGTTCTACTCGGAGCCGGAGGTGCTGGCCCTCGAGGAGATCCACGGCGTCAGCGGCTTCAGCGGCGATTGGTCGCGCAAGTATCACTATCGCAAGTACCCGACCCAGCAGGTGAGCGAGCCCAAGCGCCTCCCTCTCGATCTTCGTCCGCAGACGATGGCGCCGGCGCAGCCGCTGCAGCCCTGGCATATCCGCACGGGACGCCTGAAGGCCCACGGCGATCACATCAGCGGGCGAGTGCCGCTCGTATACGGGCAGACGACGCTCGTGTCCGCGGCCCGCTTCCAGAAGTCCTGCCCGCCCCAGCGTTTCTTCCGCAACGGAGACGGCCACGAGCTGTGGTTCATACAAGAAGGCTCGGGGCTCATCGCCTCGGAGTTCGGCGTGCTCCCCTTCCGGAAAGGGCATTACGTGAACATCCCCAAGGGCACGACCTACCGCGTCGAGCTCGCGAGCGAGGACTGCGCGCTGCTCATCGTCGAGTCGCGCCTGCCCATTCAATTCGCCCCCCACTACCTCAATCCTTCAGGCCAGGCCCACCTTACCGCCCCGGTCGTCGAGACCGAAACCGGCCTCCCCGAGTTCCGGCCCGCGCGCGATGAGGAGGGCGAGTTTCGCGTGTGGACCAAGCACGGCGGCGGCCTCGTGACGGAGCTTTTTCTCGGCCACCACCCCTTCGACCTGATCGGCTGGGAGGGCGCGCTGTACCCGTACACCTTCCACACCGACGACCACCACCCGCTCGCGCGCGAGATTCACACCGCGCCGCCGACGCGCCAGACCTTCCAGTCCGGGTCCGCGCCGCATAACGGCTTCGCCGTCTGCACTTTTAAAGGCCAGATCGAAGGCTGGAACCCCCGAGACGTCCCCGCGCCGTACGCGCACTTCAACGTGGACAGCGACGAGGTGATGTTCTTCTCCAACACGACCTACGGCGCCCGCAAGGGCCTCGTCGAGCCCGGCTCGTTCACCTTCCACCCCGGCTCGCTGCCGCACTCCCCGCACGGCATGGCCGCCAAGCGCTCCTTCGCCGAACGCGGCAAGCTGTCAGACTATCTCGCGGTCATGCTCGACACCTTTTACGAGCCCTTGTCGGTGGCCAAGCAGGCCCTGCCGCTCGCCGACAAGGATTACCCGACGAGCTGGAACCGGGACACGCAGGGCGTCTCGGCCGAGTAGCATGCAGCTCGACCCCGAATCTCTCGCCGTCCGCGACCGCTACCTGCTGATGATCGCGACGATTTTGCCGCGGCCGATCGCGTGGGTGGGCACAATCTCTCCCGAAGGGGTCCCGAACCTGGCGCCTTTCTCGTTTTTCACCGGCATCTGCGCGAATCCGATGACGGTGTGCTTCGCGCCGGTGAACGATAGAAATGGGAAGAAAAAAGACACGCTGATTAATATTGAGCTGACCAAACAATTCACCGTCAACATCGTAAACGAGCAAAACGCCGAAAAGATGAATCAGACGTCGGCGCCTTACGCCTACGGCGTGAACGAATTTGAGAAGTGCGGAATAACGGCCATTCCCAGCACCCGAATCAAGCCCTTCCGGGTGAAAGAAAGCCCGGTGACTTATGAATGCGAGCTTCAACAGATAGTTCGGGTTGGAGAAGGCGCTTTGGCCGGAAACCTCGTCATAGGCAAAGTAATTATGTTCCATTGCGCCGATGACATTTATAACGGCGGAAAGATAAAGCATCAAGACATTCACGCCATCGGACGCATGGAAGGCTCGTGGTACAGCAAGACAAATGATGCCTTCGAGCTGCCCAGACCGGAGGTTGCATGAAGAAACAACCCTTCCACAATTTCGTGGTAGACCACATGACCTTTCTCGTCGAGCCCGACCTGTACAAAACCACCTACGCCCTGTTCCGCATCATCCTCGGCGTATCAAGAGAAGATCTCATCTACGAGAAGCGCTCCAATTGGCCCGGGCATAAGCCCGCGTCGATGACCTTCGCTTCGCGCATCGGAGTCGAGAAGAATCCGGCGGTGCCGAACCAGGCCATCATCGCGGTGGTCCAGCCCACCGAGCCCGCGACGCAGAGCTCGCATGTGCGCACGATGCTCAAAAACCGCGGCGGCGGCTGCCACTGGCAGCATATAGCCCTGCGCACGCCCGACCTCATCGGCTTCCACAAGTTCTGCCTCGAGCGCGGCGTCAATTTCATCACGCCCATCCTCAAGGACGCCGAGGACGACCTGATCCAGGTGTTCAGCGGCGAGTGGATGGTTCCCGGCGGCAAGCCGACCGCGACCTTCTTCGAATTCGTCCAGCGCGACCCGAGCCCCGAGCTGCTCAAGCAGCTCGAGTCGGCGTCCAACCGGGAGGCGTGGTTCCGGGACAAAACCTTCCTCGGCCTGTACGGCGAGAAGGAGAACGAGTATCAGCGCGGGAAGGCGACGCCGTTCATCCCCGACGAGCTCGCGACGAAGATCTCCGAGCGTCTCAAGGGCCTTGAGGTCTGGGAAATCGGCGACGACCTCCTCGACCAGGTCGAGGCAGACATGCTCGAGCACGCCGCGTCCGTTGCGAAGCGCTAGCCTCGCGGCCGCGCTCCTCCTCGGCCTGTGCGCCCCCGCTCGCGCCGATCTATCCATCTATGAGGCCGGCAAGGATCCGCCTCCCGGCGCGTTCTTCTCCGCGGACGGCTATCACTACGCCTACCTGGAATCCGACGCGGACGGCGATCGCTGGATCGTGGACGGGCGCGTCCGGGCGAAAGGCCTGGAGGGCGAGTTCGCCGGCCCCGGCGCGCTGAGCGCGAACGGCTCCAAGCTGCTCCATTCGATCGGCGTGCTCGACCAAAAAGGCGACCTGCTCGGCGTCGCGCCCGCGATCAACGGCCGCCGCGCCGGGGCGGTCTACGCCGAGATCCACAGCGTCCAGCTGAGCCCGCGCGGGACCAACGTCGCCGTCGTCGCGCGCACGCCCAAGGGCTGGGTCGTCGCCTCTCAGCAGGGAACGGGGCCGTCCTTCGCGGAGCCGCCGCTGCACCTCGCGCTCACCGAGAAGGAAACCCTCTACTACGTCGTCTTCGGCGGCGCGACCTGGCTGTACCGCAACCACAAGCCTATCGAGAAGAAAGCCTACACCCACGCGTCGTCGAGCCGAGACCTGCGCCGGACCGGGGGCGTCTACACGGGCGCCGACGAGCTGATCTACGTCGAAATCGACAAGACGGCGTTCGGGCCCTACCTCGCCGCGAGCGCGCCCGAGTTCAGCGCCGACGGGACGCACAGCGCGTTCCTGGCCTCCAGGCAATCGGATCGCGGCTACGACACCCTCATCGTCGACGGGCGCCCCGCGGAGATGAAGCGCTGCACCGACTGCAGCGTCTCCGTCGACGACCGCGGACGCGCCTTCCAAGACGTCATCATGACCGGAATCAGCGAGCGCGCGCAGATCCACATCGCCTTCCTGAACGGGAAATCGCTCCACCCGGGCGGGCAGCCTCCCCGCGTGGGCCTGGCGCCCGGCGGCAAGCATTTCGTCTATCCGATGCTGGCGCCGCGCGGCATCGCCGTCGGGCTCGACGGAAAGATCGCGGAGACGGGCGCGCCGATGCCCTTCATCCCCGGCCCGTGCGTATTCGACGGCGAGGAGTACCACTACTGGTCGGTGAACGCCGGGAAGCTCTACCTCGTATGCGGCAGCGCCGAGGGCCCCCGCGCGCCCAAGACGCGCTGCGCCGGGATCGCGAAGAGCCTGGGCTGGCCTCGCGCCGAGATCGTCGAGGAGCCCGCCGGACGCTAGTCGAGGTCGATGACGTCGTCGCGGACGCCGTCGAGGTCGGCCTCACCGCTGAAGGCGGGCGGAGACAGCGGGGCGCCGGGCGGCGGAACGACGGCGGCCGCCGGAGCGGCGGCGGGCTTCGCGGTGCCGATAAAGCCCGCGATGGCCTCCTTGAGCTGCTTGACGTCGAGGGGCTTGTCCACGTAGCCGACGGCGGGCGCGTCCATCACGACGAATTCGATTTCGAACTTCGGCGTGGCGCTCGCGAAGATGACCGGCGTGGCCGCGAACGACGCGCTGCTGCGCAGGCGCTTGAGGATCTCGAAGCCGTCCGCTTCGGGCAGCTTGAAGTCCAGGATGAACAGGGCGGGACGGCTTTCCTCCGCGAGCGGCAGCACGCTGTAGCCGTCGTTGGCGACCACGGCCTCGTGGCCGAGGGAGGCCAGCGCCCCCTTAAGGACTTCCCGGAAGTTCATGTCGACGTCGTAGATCAGTATTTTCGCCATGGGTTATTGTACCGTTATTTTCCCGGGCCTTGCACGCCGCGGACCGACCAGGACAGATTTACGAAGCCGAAATTGCTATCGGCGAACTCGGCCTTCTCGAGGCGGCCGGAGTTGACGGAGGACGCCCCGGGGCGAGGATCGAGCTCGGCGACGACGAATTGCCCCGAGCCGGGAAGCTCCTCCTGGTATTCAACCCCTTGCTCGCGCAAGTCGTAGGAGTCGAGCAGCCGGGAGGACCGCTGGCGGCGCCGGTCGGTCACGGTGACCGCCGCGGCGGAGACCTCCTCGACGAAGCCCTCGAAGATGCGGAAGCGCAGCTCCAGGTGCGTGCGCTTGGCCTCGAGCGACTTGGGATAGAGGGAGATCACGAGCCAGCGGGAGTCCTTTTTACCCTTGTGCAGGCGAGCCACGGAGCGCGCCTTCGAATTTTCGCCCTTCATACGGCCCTTGATCTTGACTACTTTCAGGGAGACCGTGTTGTCGGCAGCCCCGGGAATACCGCCCTGGCGCACCCCCAACGGCTCCCAGTCCGCAGCGTCCTTGTGAATCACCGCGCGCATGGGGCGGGAGAGCTTCGCCTTAGGCTCGTCGCCCCCCACCTTGAAGCCGCGCCCGGCCATCTCGTCCGTCGGGGCGGTGTCGGTCGAGGCGGCGACGGTCGCGGTGGACGCGGCGGGCGGATCCTGCGCGCCCGCGGAAGCCGCCCACAGGATCAGCGCGGCCAACGCTCCGGGCCTCACGCGAGGACGGCGATCGTCTCTTTGAGACGGTCGCGGCGCGCGAGCGCGGCGTCGTGCTGCTCCTTCGCCTCGGCGACCTTCTCCGCCGGGGCATTGGCGGCGGCGGACATGTTTTTAAGCTTGGCGGCGCACTTCTCGATGTCGCCCTCGGCCTTGGCCAGGTCCTTGGCCAGGCGCTCGCGCTCTTTGGCGAAATCGATGACGCCGGCCAGCGCGATGTGGAAGGTCGCGCCGTCCGCGACGGCGGTCGCGCTCTGCGCCGGGCGTCCACCGTTCATCGGCTCGAGGCTCTCGAGCTGCGCCAGAAGCATCAGGTAGGCCCGGTGGTGGATGGGTCCATCGACGACCGCCTTGATCTTAAGCCCGGGCGGGACGTTGAGCTGCGAGCGCAGGGAGCGGATCGCGGACACGGCGCCCATGACCTGGCTCATCTCCTTCTCGACCGCGGGATTGGACCAGTCGCGGTCGAGCCGGCCGTAGCCGGCCTTGAGGACGAACTCGGCGTTCTCCCCCGCGTACGGCCTGATCGCGGCATAAAGCTCTTCCGTGACGAATGGCATGATCGGATGCAGCGCTTTCAGCGAGGCCGACAGAACCTGCACAAGGACCGCCCGCGCGGCGTCCTTGCCCTCCCCTTCGGGGCCGGTGAGCCGGCCTTTCGCGAGCTCGATGTACCAGGCGCAGAATTCGTCCCACAGGAAGACATAGAGCGCGCTCGCGGCCGCGGCCGGATCGTACTCATCAAGGGAAGCCTTCGCCTTGGCGAGCGTCGCCTGGCAGCGCGACAAGATCCACGCGTCCGCCGCCTCGAGGCTCTTCGACGACAGCTTGTAGACGGAGGGGGCTTCCGGCAAATTCATGAGGACGAAGCGCGTCGAGTTCCAGAGCTTGTTGACGAAGTTGCGCGCGCCGACGACGCTTTGCTCGTCGAAGGCGATGTCCTTGCCGGGGAAGGCCTGGGCCATCAGCGCGAAGCGCAGGGCGTCGGTGCCGTGCTTGTCCATCATGAGCAGCGGGTCGATCACATTGCCGAGCGACTTGGACATCTTCTTGCCGGCCTTGTCGCGCACGATGCCGTTCATGACCGCGACCGGGAACGCGGGCTTGCCCATGAAGGCGTGGCCCATCATCTGCATGCGCGCGACCCAGAGGTACATGATCTCGTAGCCCGTGACGAGCGTCGAGGTCGGGTAATAATAATCGAGGTCCGTCGTCTTCTCCGGCCAGCCGAACACGGACAGCGGCCACAGGGCCGAAGAGAACCAGGTGTCGAGCACGTCGGCGTCCTGAGTCCAGCCCGCGCCGGGCGACTCCAGGCTCACGACCGGCTTCTCCCCGTCCTTGTACCAGACGGGGATGCGGTGGCCCCACCAGATCTGGCGCGAAACGCACCAGTCCTTGATGTTGACGAGCCAGTCGCGGTAAGGCTTCTCCCAGTTCCTAGGGTAAATCTTGAATTCGCCGGCGTCGAGGGCTCGCAGCGGCTCCTTGGCGAGCTCGGTCTGCTTGACGAACCACTGCAGCGACAGCAGCGGTTCGATGACCGAGCCGCAGCGTTCGCAGGCCTGAACCGCGCTCTTGTGGTCTTCTTTCTTGCGCAGGAAGCCCTGCGTCTCGAGGTCGGCCGTGATCTGATCTTGGGCCTTCTCGCGCGAAAGACCGGCGTACGGGCCGGCGGCGTCCGTCAGCTTGCCGTCGGGGCCGATGGCCTTGATGGCGGGCAATTTGTGCCGTTCTCCCAGCTCGAAATCGTTTTGGTCGTGGGCCGGAGTCACCTTCAGCGCGCCGGTGCCGAGCTCGAACTCGACGTAGGAGTCCTCGACCACCGGGATCGGGCGGTTGATGAAAGGGATGAGCACGGTCTTGCCGACCATATGCTTCCAGCGCGCGTCCTTCGGATTGACGGCGACCGCGGTGTCGCCGAACATGGTGATGGGACGAGTGGTCGCCACGACGACGCCTTCGGTTCCATCAGCCTGCGGATAGTGGATGTGCCACAGCGCGCCTCTGCGCTCCTCGCGCTCCACCTCGATGTCGGACAGCGCGGTGCCGCAGCGCACACACCAGTTCACCAGCCGCTCGCCGCGGTAGATCAGCCCGCGCTCCCACAGGGTCTTGAAGGCGTGGAAGACGGCCTTGGCGCGCGGCTCGTCCATCGTGAACGCCTCGCGCTCCCAGTCGAGCGAGGCGCCGAGCCGGTGGAGCTGGCCCAGGATCGTCTTCTTGCAGTCCCGCGTCCATTCCTGCATCCGGGCCAGGAAGGCCTCGCGGCCGAGGTCGTGGCGGCTCTTGCCTTCGGCCTTGAGCTGCTTCTCCATCACGTTCTGCGTGGCGATGCCGCCGTGGTCGCAGCCCGGAACCCAGCACGATTCCACCCCGAGCATGCGGTGGTGGCGGATCAGGGCGTCCTGCAAGGTGTTGTTGAGGGCGTGTCCGATGTGAAGCGCGCCCGTCACGTTCGGCGGCGGAATGACGATGGTGTACGGCTTCTTGCCGGCGACCGGCGCGCTGTGCGCGAGCTTCGCCGCGTCCCACGACGCGAGGCGCTTCTCTTCGACGGGCTTCGGGTCGTAGGCTTTGTCGAGCATGTCAGGCCTTCAGGATGTGGCGGATTTTCGACAGCAGAACCTCGCCGTCGATCGGCTTGCCGAGGTATTCGACGGCGCCGGACTGCAGGCCGCTGACGACGTCGATGGCCTCATCGGAGCCGGAGAACAGGATGACGGGCGTCGCCGAGATCTCGGGATCGGACTTGAGCGCGCGGATCAGCTCGCGGCCGTCGGACCCGGGCATGTACAGGTCCATGATGACGAGGTCCGGCTTCTCGGCCCGCACCACGGCCAGCGCCCGCTCCGGCTCGCCGACCGCGATGACGTAATAGCCCGCGTGGTCGAGCGCGAGCCGCACCGTCTCCCGGATCAGAACGTCGTCGTCGACAATGATGATCTTGCGGCGGACCGGCGGATGCTTCACCTTCCCCATCAGAGGAGATCCGAGGCGAGGGCGGCCAGCACGGAGCGCTCGCTCTTGGTGAAGGTGACGTGGCCGAAGAGCCCCTGGCCCTTGAAGCGCTCGACGAGGTTCGTGAGGCCGTTGGACGCCGCGTCGAGGTAGTAGTTGTCGACCTGGTGAGGATCTCCGGTCAGCACGATCTTCGCCCCTTGTCCCGCGCGCGAGATGATGGTCTTGATCTCGTGCGGCGTGAGGTTCTGCGCGTCGTCGATGATGATGAGCAGGCCCGGCAAGGTGCGGCCGCGCAGGTAGGTGACGGCCTCGATCTCGAGGACGCCGTCCTCCATCAGCATCTGGATGTCCATGTCGCTCGTTTCGACGGAGCCCTTCGGCTTCTCGAGCAGGAAGGAGAGGTTGTCGTAGATGGCGCCCATCCAGTTCGTGAGCTTTTCCTCCTTCGTGCCCGGCAGAAAGCCGAGATCGTGGCCGACCGCGATGACCGGGCGCGCGACGAGGATGCGGCGGTAGATCTTTTCCTCGAGGGTCTGCTGCAGGGCGGCGGCGAGCGCGATCATCGTCTTGCCCGAGCCGGCGAGGCCGACGAGGGTGATGAGCTGGATGTCGGGATTGAGCAGGAGCTCGAGCGCGAAGCGCTGCTCGGTATTAAGAGGCTTGATGCCCCACGGCGCCGTGTCGGCCTTGACCAGCGGCACGAGCGACTTGGTCTTCAGGTCGTAGCGGGCCAGCGCGCTCTTCGAGGTGCCCTCGGCCTTGAGAATCACGAACTCGTTGGGCACCAGATCCGCGATCGCCGAGGTCAGGCGCTTGTCCTTATAGAAGGCGTCGATCTCCTCGCCGGAGACGGCGGCTTCGCGCCAGCCCTTATAGAGGTCGTCGATGTCGACCTTTTCCTTCTCGTAGTCCTGCGTCTCCAGGCCCAAGGACTCCGCCTTGATGCGAAGATTGATGTCCTTCGAGATAAAGACGATGTTCTCGCCCTGCTTCTTCAGGTACAGCGCGCAGGAGAGGATTTCATTGTCCTTCGTGTGGGCGGAGAAGGCCTTGGGCAGCCCATCGGAGACCTGGATCTCGACCTTAAGCTTGCCGCCGTGTTCAAGGGGAACCCAGTTCGACAGCTTGCCGCCCTCGCGCAGCTCGTCGAGCTTACGGGAGACGAAGCGCGCCGAACGGCCGCGCTCGTCGTTGCTGCGCTTGAAGGTGTCGAGCTCCTCGATGACGGTCAAGGGCAGAACGACGCGCGAGCCCTCGAAGGAGAACATGGACATAGGATCGTGAAGAATGACGTTGGTGTCGAGCACGAAGGTCTTCATACGGGGGCCTCCTCACGATCAAACGGCGGGACGAATTCAGAAAAAGCGTCGTTGGCGAGAAATATTCCGTTGCCGGTAAGCTTCCAGCGGCCGCCCGACTCTTCGACGAGTCCGCGAGCCCGGAGCACGGCCCACGTTCCGGCGAATTCCCGGCGCAGGGCCTCCGAAGGGACGAAGCCCTCGGTCAGGCGCAGGCCGAGAAAGGCCTCCTCGCCGATCGCGTCGAGGCCTTTTGGCTCCAGATCCTCGGCGATGGGAAGCCGGCCGTTCTCGACGGCCTCGAGGTACTTGGGAATCCTCTCCTCGTTGGTGCGGCGGCGGCCGCCGCAATAGGAGGCCGCCGAGCAGCCGAGGCCGACATACTCGCCGCGCTTCCAGTAATTGATGTTGTGCGCGGAACGATGCCCGGGCATCGCGTAGTTCGAAATCTCGTACTGCTCGAGGCCGGCCTGTGCGATGCATTTCATGGAAAGCTCGAACATCTCGCGACCGAGGTCCGAGTCCTCCTCGACGCCCCGCTTGGCGAACAAGGTGCGGTCCTCGACCTGCAGGCCGTAGAGCGAGATGTGCTCCGGCGCGAGGGCCAGCACGAAATCGAGGGTCGCGCGCAGGCTGTCGAGCGTCTGCCCGGGCAGGCCGAACATCAGGTCCACCGACAGCCCCCGGATGCCGGCGGCCCGCGCGGCGAGGAACATTTCGGCGAACTGCAGCGCCGTGTGGCGCCGGCCGATGGCGGGCAGCAGGGCGTCGTCGGCTGTCTGCAGGCCGATCGAAAGGCGAGTCACGCCTTCCTTCGCGAGCACGGCGAGCTTCTCCTCGTCGAGGCTCTCGGGGTTGCCCTCGAAGGTGGACTCGGCGAAGCGCGCGGCCGGGTAGGCGCGGCGCAGGCGCGCGTACAAATCGGAGATCTGGGGGGCCGTCAACTCGGAGGGCGTGCCGCCGCCGACGTATAAAGTCTCGAACGGCGCCGCGGGCGCCGGGTGAAGGGCCGCCTCAGCCTCGAGTGCTGCGAGGTAGCGGTCGGCGAGCTTGTTCTGCCCGGAATAAGCGGCGAAGTCGCAGTAAAAGCACTTCACCGAGCAAAACGGAATATGGGCGTATAAACCGGTCAATTCCCCCGCATTTTCTTATATTTTCGCCCCCTTCCGCAAGGCTCACACCTATAGGCCCAAAGACCCCTGGCGAGATCCCACGCCGCACCCTATCCTCTAGATCATGCAAGCGCTTCTTCTGCTCCTGGCTCTCGCGCTCCCCGCTCGCGCCGGCGTCGCCGCCTCCGCCGAGGCCGGCGCCGAGGGGTCCGTTCCTCGAATTTCGCTGCAAACCTCGCTGAGCCCGATGTCCGGGCCTTCGTTGAGCGCGACGATGACTCCGGGTCTCAACGCCTCCTTCGCGGCGCCTTCCGCCCCCGCGCCGGCGCTCGCCGCGCCGTCGGCGCTGACGCCGCAGGCGCTGCCCGCCCCTTTGGCGATCTCGGCCGTCGCTGGCCCCCAGGCGCGCCCCGCCCTGCCCGCCGCGTCCGCGCCCGATGCGCCGAACGAGAATCCCGCCGCCGCCGCGCCGGTCGAGAAAAGCGCCCCCTCCTTCAAGACTAAGATCCTGGGCATGCTCAAGAGCATGGCCAATCCGTTCGGCGGCAAAAATGCGGAGGACCTCCCTCCGGCCAGCGAGGCGGAGCGGCTCGATCGCGAGTTCACGCGCCGCGACGCCTGGTCCGACGCCGCCCCCGCCGCGCGCGCCGAAATCGAAGGCCTGCGCGCGCGCAAGCTGTCGAAGGAAGAGATGCGAAACTACGTTCGGGCCGAAGCCGCCGCCGCGCTCGAGCGCATCAAGTCCGCGCGCGGGGTGGAGAACATCGGCTTCCACTACAATCTCCACGGCGGCCGGCGCCAGGACTACGTCGGCGCCGGCATCCACGCGACGATGGGCGACATCGCGCTCCAGTACTCGATGCACGGCGACCGCAACCACAAGGTCTATCACTTCCAGTCCGAGCTCCATCAGCTCTACGACCTTCTTAACGAGAACCATCCGCAGCAGCTGCTGTTCCCCTCGCGCATGGGCACGGCGCTGAACCTCTTCGATCTCAACGCCCCCGCCCTCGAGGCGGCGAAGGCCGACGGACGAATCAAGAACCCCGGCGCGATCTCGATGGACTTCCACGGCATGCCGGGAGTGCCCTACTCCGCGTACCTGACCCCGCCGCTCGAAGTGTTCACCGGCACCGCCAAGAAGGTCGGCCTCCGGTCGCTCTCCCGCGAGGAAGAGACGCTGGCAACCGTACGCTACATCGAGGCGGCCGCGACGATGGGCGGCGAATACATCCCCGGAGGCAAGCCCGCCGCGCCCGGCGCGACGGCCAAGAGCGCCGCCGCGCGGGCCCGCGCCGCCGCCGCCGCCGGCCCGGCGACCCGGATCATTCCGCAGTTCAAGCTCGTGGACAACGAATTCTACTATCACGGCACGACCATGGAAGACCTGGCCCGCGTCGTCGAATCCGGCGGCGCGATGGCGGCCGACGTCTCGCAGTTCTCGCTGCGCGCGCGCGACTCCGCCGAGTACGCCGCCGACCGCCGCCGCCGCCTCGGCCGCGATGAAAATCCGGAGGTGCTGCTCCAGTTCCCGCGCGAGGCGCTGGCGCCCTTCGTCAGCGGCGCGGCCTTCAGCGCGGCGCTCGCCGCGACCGACCGCGGCATGCCTCCCATTCACGCGGCCTACGCCGCCGCGACGAAGCCGGTCCCGCTCTCCTTAATGACGGATGCGTCGAAGGCTACCCTGCTCTCGTGGCTGCGCGCGCGCAACGACCCGCGCCTCGCGCGCTTCACGCAATTGCTAGACTAGCCGTCTTGGCCAACCCCCACAAAGCCGGCTTCGTCGCCCTCGCCGGGCGCCCCAACGTCGGGAAATCGACCTTGATGAACTCGCTGCTCAAGTTCAAGCTGTCGATCGTCTCCCACAAGCCGCAGACGACGCGCCACAAAATATTAGGCATCCTCGAGGGCGAGGATTTCCAGGCCTGCTTCCTCGACACGCCCGGCCTCATCGACACGCCCGCCGACGGCCTCCAAAAGAGCCTGCGCGTCGAGTCGACCCGCGCGATCCGCGACGACGCCGACCTGGTCGTGTACATGGTGGACGCCGTCGAGGCGAACCCCGAGAAGGTCGGCGACACCTTCGTGCGTCCCGGCACGCCGGTTTATCTCGTCATCAACAAATGCGACCGCGACGTCGCCGAGACGAAGCTCGCGGCGATCGAGAAGTCCTACTCGGCCGTGCTCAACCCCTCCAAGGTTTTCCGGGTTTCCGCGCTGAAAGGCCAGGGTGTCGAGGAACTCAAGGCCGCGATCGTCGCCCAGCTGCCCGAGAGCGAGGCCTTCTACGAGAAAGGCCAGCTCTCCGACCGCTGGGAGCGCTTCTTCGCCACCGAGATCGTGCGCGAGCAGGTCTTCGACCTCTACCACGACGAGATCCCGCACGCCGTCGCCGTCGTCGTCGAGACCTTCCGCGAGCACCAGGGCCAGCCGGACGACGTTTTCGCCACGCTCTACGTCGAGCGCGACGGCCAGAAAGGCATCATCATCGGCAAGGGCGGCAAGGACTTAAATCGCCTGACCGAGCGCTCGCAGGCGATGCTCGAGGCCTTCCTGGGCCGAGAGGTCAACCTCGAGCTGTGGATCAAGGTCCGCAAGGACTGGCGCAAGGACCCGCGCTCGCTTAAAGAGTTCGGCTACACGACCTAGCCGCTTTCGGCCGGAGATATCGTAATATCTCCCCCGAATGAAGAAGACCAAGCCCGCTCCTAAAGCCGCCGCCCCTAAGGCCACCGCCGCGCCCAAGCCTCGTCCCGCCGGCAAGACCGCCGACGAGATGGGAAAGCAGCAGCGCGAGATTTCCGTCTCCGAGTTCTTCACCAAGAACCGGCATCTCCTCGGGTTCGACAACCCCCGCAAGGCCCTGCTCACCGCCGTCAAGGAGGCGGTGGACAACGCCCTCGACGCCTCGGAAGAAGCCGGCATCCTTCCCGAGATCGTCGTCAAGCTCGCGGCGGTCACCCCGGACGGCAGCCCCGCGCCCGTCGTCTCTCAGGCCACGCGCTTCCAGATCACGATCATCGACTACGGCCCCGGCATCGTTCGCGACCAAATCCCCAAGATTTTCGCGAAGCTGCTCTACGGCTCGAAGTTCCACCGCCTGCGCATGAGCCGCGGCCAGCAGGGCATCGGTATTTCCGCCGCCGGCATGTACGGCCAGCTCACCACCGGAAAGCCCGTCAAGATCATCTCCCGCACCGGCGAGAAGCAGCCCGCCCACTACTTCGAGGTCCAGATCGACTCCAAGAAAAACGAGCCCATCATCCTCGAGAAGAAGCAGATCGAGTGGGAGGCCCACCGCGGCACCCAGGTGACCATCGAGCTCGAGGGCAAGTACGTGAAGGGCCGCGCCTCGGTCGACGAGTACATGGAGCTCTCCGCCATCTCGAACCCGCACGCCCAGTTCACCTACCACGCCCCCGACGGCGAGACCAAGGTGTACCCGCGCACGATCCAGCACAACCCCGACCCGCCCAAGGAGATCAAGCCGCATCCGTACGGCATCGAGCTCGGCATGCTCCTCAAGATGCTGCAGGACACGAAGAGCCATTGGCTCGCGGGCTTCCTGTCGGCCGACTTCTCCCGAGTCTCGACCGAGACGGCGGAGCAGATGTGCAAGGAAGCCGGGATTTCCCCGAAGAAGCGACCGCGCGACGTCGTCGGCGCGGAAGCGGAGAAGCTGTTCCGGGTCATCCAGGGCACAAAACTGATGGCGCCCCCTACGAACTGCCTCTCGCCCATCGGCGAGAAGGCGATCCTCGCGGGCCTCTTTAAGCAGATCAAGGGAGACTTCTACACCGCCGTGACGCGGCCGCCCGCGGTGTACCGCGGCAACCCGTTCATCATCGAGGCCGGCCTCGCGTGGGGCCGCGGGCCCGAGCAGGCGGCGCTCGACGCCGCCAACGCGATCAAGGCGCCGCTCGCCGAGGGCGAGTCGCACGACGGCGACGACAACGAGCTGGCGCGCGTGATGCGCTTCGCCAACCGCGTCCCCCTCCTTTATCAGCAGTCCGCGTGCTCGACCTTCAAGGCCGTGCTCGACACGACCTGGAAGAACTACGGCATACCGCAGTCGCGCGGAGCGCCCCCCGCCGGCCCCATGGTCGTGTTCGTGCACATGGCTTCGGTTTGGGTGCCCTTCACGAGCGAATCCAAGGAAGCCCTCGCGGACTACGACGAGATCCGCAAGGAGATCACGCTCGCCCTGCGCGAGGCCGGACGGCGCCTGGGCGTATTCATCAAGCGCCGGGCCCGCGCCCACGCCGAGAGCAAGCGCCGCGACATCTTCGAGCTGTACATCGAGGAAGTGGTGGGCGCCTGCAAACGCCTCAAAGGCGGCAAGCTCGCCGAAGGCAAGCTCAAGGCCCAGCTGACCGAGATCGCCAAGAAGATCACCGGCGGCCAGAAGACCGATGAGATGCTCGACAAGAACGCCGGCCCGCACGGCCTGCCGCACTCGATCATCGTCACCGCCGAGGGCATCGAAGGCGAGGTTCCCGTCGAAGGGCTCGCCGCCGTGACCGAAGCCGCCCCCGCCGCGCCCCCGGCCGCGCCCGAGCCTGAGCCGAAGAAGAAGGCCAAACCCGCGAAGAAGAAGCCGACGAAGATAAAGCCGGCGAAGAAGAAAAAGAGATAACCATGGCCAAAAGGCACCCTGAAGTCGAAAAGAAGCTGATCGGCCTGGCTGATCTCGTCATCGACGCGGCGGCGCGCAAGAAAGACCCGGCGATTTCCATCCCGGTGCGCTCTCTTTCCAATGTGACCTTCAACGCGAAGAAGGGCTACATCGAGATGGGCAAGAACAAGCAGATGCGGACCTTCTTCAACGTCGGCATGGCCAAGAAGTTCATGCAGACGATGCTCGTGGCCGACGCCCTCAACGAGCTACAGAAGGCCGACCTGACGACGAGCCTGCGCGAGATTTACTACCGCACGAAGCACACGATGGGCGACTCCCACGAGAACACCTTCGACGACCAGGCGGAGTCCGACCCGGTCATCGAGGACCTCGAGGTCGGCTTGGCGGCCCTGCGCGAGGAGTTCCATGTCCGCGCCGAAAACGCGGGCACCATCATCGGCCCGGTCATTTTCGAGGACGACGGCGACAAGGTGGACTGCGCCAAGCTCGGCAAAGGCGGCTACTCGGTTCCCTCGATCGTCGAAGAGGAATACCTCAAGATCAAGAAGTGCACGGCCGACTTCGTCCTGCTCATCGAGAAGGGAACGCAGTGGAACCGCCTCGCCGAGGACAAGTTCTGGCGCAAGTACAACTGCATCCTGCTCACCGGCAACGGCCAGCCGCCCCGCGGCGTGCGCCGCCTGGCGCGCCGCCTTCACGAGGAGAAGAAACTGCCGGTTTACGTCCTCGTCGACAACGATCCGTGGGGGTACTACATCTACTCCGTCGTCAAGCAAGGTTCCATCAATCTTGCCTTCGAGAGCCAACGCATGGCCATTCCGGCCGCGAAGTTCATCGGCCTGTCTTCGGCCGACCCGGAATCCTACGACCTGCCGCGCAACGTCGGCATCAAGCTCAACGACAAGGACATCGGGCGCGCCAAGGAGCTGATGAACTACGCCTGGTTCCAGAAGAAGGAATGGCAGGTCGAGATCAAGCGCATGCTGACGTCAGGCCTAAAATACGAGCTCGACGCGCTCGCCAACAAGGACTTCCAGTACCTGACCAAGACCTACCTCCCCAAGAAGCTCAAGGACAAGGACTGGCTGGACTGACGGCGCAGGCTGGAAGAGGCGCCCGGACGAAGTCGTCCGAAGTTAAACGCCTTGGACGGCGGTCTCGACGGGCTTGGCGGCGCCGTTGACCCGCGCGCGCGAGGGAAGCAGCTTGTTCTCGTCGGCCGTCGGGAGATGGTCGACGTAGGTGTACTCCGAGAGGACCGCCTCGTAGCGGTCGACGAGATCGGCGGCCTCGCGCGGCTTAAGCGCGCCCGACTTGATCTGCGAGTCGGCGGCCTCCTTGATCATGCGCACGAGCTCGAAGTCGGAGTACTGGATGCCCTGGAGGACGTCGCGGACCGTCTGCCCCTGGATCGTCTCCTCGATGTAGTAGCCCTTCTCTTCCGCGGGGTCCTGGAACACATGAACCTCGTTGACGCGGCCGAAGAGATTGTGGATGTCGCCCATCGTCGCCTGGTAGGCCCCCATCAGGAAGAAGCCGAGGTAATAGGGCTTGCCGTCGAGGGTGTGCACGGGCAGGGTGCCGCCGGCGCTGCGGTGGCAGGCGAAGTTGGTGATCTTGCCGTCGGAGTCGCAGGTGATGTCCACCAGGCTTGCGCGACGCGTGGGTTCCTCGTTTAGACGGTGCAAGGGCATGATCGGGAAAAGCTGTCCTATGGCCCAGGAATCCGGGAGCGACTGGAACAGGGAAAAATTGCACAAATATTGGTCGTTGAGCGCCTTCTGCATCTCGAGCAGGTCTTCCGAGACGAACTTGGCCTTCGGCAGAAGCTTGCCGATCTCGAGGCACAGCTTCCAGTACAGGTGCTCGACCTTGGCCTTGTCCTCGAGGCCGAGGTAGCCGAGCTTGAATAAGGTGAACGCCTCTTCCAGGTGCTGCTGGCCGTCGTGGAAGCTCTCGGCCAAATTCTTGGGGTTGAGGCCTTTGATCGCCTCGCGCAGCTCGCGCACGACCTGATGCTCGTCGGGCGTCTCGCGGAACTCGATGGGCGTCGCACCCGTCTCGATCGAGCCGAACACGTTGACGACGAGCAGCGCGTGGTGGGCGACCATGGAGCGGCCGGACTCGGTGATGAGATTCGGCTCGGGGACCTTCTCCTGCTTGCAGACCTCCTGCACGGAGTAAACCACGTCGGCCACGTACTCGCGCAGGTTATAGTTCATCGAGCTGTCGACGGCGGTGTGCGTGCCGTCGTAATCCACCCCGAGGCCGCCGCCGCAGTCCAAGTATTCGACGCCGAGGCCCATCTTGCGCAGCTTCGCGTAATAGCGCGCGCCTTCCTTGACCGCGTCCTTGATCACGCGGATGTCGCAGATCTGGGAGCCGATGTGGAAATGCACGAGCTTGAGGCAGTCGGTCAGGCCCTCGGCCTTCAAGGTCTCGACGGCCGCCAGGATCTCGGGAGTCGTTAAGCCGAATTTCGCGAAGTGCCCCGACGAAGACCGCCATTTTCCCACGCCCGTCGTCTGAAGCTTCACGCGCAGGCCGATGAGCGGACGCACGCCCGCGTCCTTCGCGGCGTCGAGCAGGAGGCGGAGCTCGGAGAGCTTCTCCACGACGACGATGACCTTCTTGCCGAGCTTGAGGCCGATCATGGCCAGCCGCATCATCGACTCGTCCTTGTAGCCGTTGACGATCGTCAGCGAGTCCCCGCCGTTCATCGCGAGGACCGCGAGCAGCTCGCCCTTGGAGCCCGCCTCGAGGCCGTACTGCCAGGCGCGGCCCGCGTCGCTGATCTCCTCGACGACCTCGCGAAACTGGTTGACCTTGATCGGGTACACGCCGAAGAAGCGCGCGCCGTAGCCGTACTCCTTGATCGCCGCCTCGAACGCCTCGTTGATCAAGGTCACGCGGCGGCGCAGGATGTCCTGGAAGCGGATCAGCACCGGCATCTTGATGCCGCGCGAGGCGACGTCGTCGACGACGTCGAGGATGTCGATCGAGCCCTCCGGCTCGCGCTTGGGCTGCAAGGTGACGTTGCCCTTGGCGTTTATGCCGAAATACTTAAGGCCCCATCCTTCGAGATTGTAGAGGCTTTCGGCGGCTTCGATCGTCCAGGGCTTCGTCGGGGGCATTCGAAGATTATATCAATACGGCGAGAAGTGGCCGGGATATTTCTCGCCGACGCAGGGCGACTTGAGGCACGGCTTGATCAGGGCGCGAAGATTCCAGTCGTCCTTTTCCGCGTAGGCGGCCTTGTACGCGGCGAGCGCCTCGTCGCGGCGGCCGAGCGCGTCGAGCACCTGGCCGGCGCGCACGCGGCTCCAGACCATGTACTTCGTGCGCACGGCTCGCGCCTCGGCGCCGGCGACAAATTCCACGAGCGCCGCGTCCTTGTCGCCCGAGGCCCACAGCAAGGTGCCGAGCAAGGCGTGGCTGTTGGAGAGGTTCGTCGCGGCATACTTTCCCGACTGCACGTTCCCGTGATACACGCGCGCCTCGCGCAGCGCCTCGTCGAGCTCCTTGGCCTCGTATAGGGCCGAGATGAAGGCGCTGTCGAGCATCTGGCTGCCGGGGTACTGCGCGTGGACCTCGCGCATGAGCCGCAGGCCCTCTTTCGGATTGTACGCGCCGAACGGATCCTCGAGGTAGATCTCGACGAGGATCATCTGCGCGGTGACCTTCGCGTAGCGGCCCTTCTCGGCCGCCAGCCGGATCTGCTTGAGGCCCCGTTCACGATCGCCGCCGAGGACGATCTTCGCGAGCCACCCGGCGAACTTGGGGATCGTCGCGACGTAGTAGTCGAACATGCCGAGGCCGAGGACCGCGTCGTAGAGCTCCGGCTCGAGCTTGACCGCGCGGCGCACGAACTTCATCGACGCGCGGCCGTGCCCAAAGGCCTGCAGCCAGCGGCGCTGCACGATCGCCAGGCGGCCGAACATCCCGTGGGACGCGCCCAGGATGAACAGCGCGTCGGGATCGTTCGGGTGCGTTTTCAAATAGGCTTCCGCCTTCTTGATGCTGTCGAGCGCCTTGACCTCGAAGGACTTCAGCAGGGCCGGGTCGCCCTGCTTCCCGCCGTAGATGAAGGTGATGAGATCGATCGCGGCGACGCCGAAGTAGGGATGCGGGTAGGTCGGGTCGAGCGCGATGGCCTGGGCCATGTCCGCCGACGCCTCCGAGAAGCGCATCAGGTAGATGTGATCGACGCCGGCCATCAGGAGCTTGTCCATCTCCGAGGTGACCGAGGTCTTACGGGCGGCGGCGGGCGCGGCCAGTAACAGTAAAAGCAAAATGCGCAATTGTCGCACGGGCGGCCGATATTCTATCATTGGCTCAGCTCTTTATGAAGGCCATCCTGGCCCGCGACGGCCACGCCGCACTGACCGAAGTCCCGGTCCCCTCGATCGGGGAGGGTGAATTTCTTTTGGCCGTCGAGGTCTGCGGCCTGTGCGGCACCGACGTGATGAAGCTCGACACCAAGGCCAAGGGCGCGATCCTGGGCCATGAGCTGTGCGGCAAGGTCGAGAAGGCGGGGCCCAACTCCCCCTTCCTGCCCGGCGAACGAGTCGTCGTCTCCCACCACGTACCCTGCCTCTCCTGCCATTACTGCCGCAAGGGCCAGCAAAGCATGTGCCGGCAGTTCAAATCCACGAACATCGAACCCGGCGGCTTCGCCGAGTTCGTGCGCATACCGGCCCTGCACGCCCGGCACGCCGCGTTCAAGGTGCCGGACGACTTGGACGCCATTTCAGCGTCTCAGACGGAACCCTTGGCCTGCGTGCTGAGAAACGTCAAGAGAATCGGGGCTCAGAAGGACGACGTCATTGGGATCATCGGCCTGGGCGCCATCGGCCAGATGACGGGGCAACTCCTCAAGCTTTTCGGCGCCAAGGCTGTCGGCCTCGACCTCGATCCCGAGCGCGTGAAGAAGTTCTCCCGCTGGGGCGCCGCGACAGTCAACGCGGAGGAGTTCGCGCAATTCGGGAAGGACCTCAGCGAGGGCCGCGGCTTCGACGCGATCGTCTTTTCCGCCGGCACGCCCGCCCTCGTCGCCCGCTGCGTCGCCTGGCTGCGCGACGGCGGAAGCCTCAACGTCTTCGCCTCGTTCCATCCCGACCCCTTCATGAAGCTCGATCTCAACGCGATCTATCACCGCGAGCTGTCCGTCCTGTCCTCCTATTCCCCGTCGCTTGTTGATTTAAAGGAAGCCTTCGATCTGATCGCCTCCAAGAAGTTCAATCCCATGATCCTGGGACCGCTGTCCTTCCCCCTCTCGAAGTTCGACGACGCGATCAAGGCCGTGAAAAGCCGCCAGACCCTCAAGTCTATCCTGGTGCCGCGATGAGCATGCGCGCCGTCATCTACCACGGCCCGCGCGACATCAAGCTCGAGGAACGCCCGATCCCGGCCCCCGGGCCCGGCGAGGTCGTCGTCAAGCTCGGCGCGGCGCTTACCTGCGGCACCGACTTCAAGGCGTACCGGCAAGGTCATCCGGTGCTTCTCGGCGCGTATCCGTCCCCGTTCGGCCACGAGCTGGCGGGCACGGTGTCCGCCATCGGCAAGGGCGTGAGCACCGCGAAGGAAGGCGATCGGGTGGTGGTCGCGAACTCCGCCCCGATGGACGACTGCTTCTGGTGCACGCACGGTCAGAATCATCTGTGCCCCAAGCTTAAGCTCCACAACGGCGCCTACGCCGAGTTCAATCTCGTGCCCGCGCATATCGTCAGGCACAATCTCCATGCGTTAAAAAACAATGTGCCGTTCGAAGTCGGCGCCATGGCCGAGCCGTTCTCGACGACGATCCACGCCGCGGAGATTATGGACGTCCGCCCGGGAGACTCCGCGCTGATCCTCGGCGCCGGCCCGATGGCCATCATGCTCGTTCATGCATTGACCGCGAAAGGCGCGAGGGTCGGAGTCATGGGCCGCTCCAAGGAAAACCTCGTCGCGTGCGGCGCCGCAGGCGCCGATAAAACATATTCCACTCTCGACGACGGATTTCAGGACGCCGTCCGCGCCTGGTCCGACGACCGCGGCCCCGATCACGTCTTCGAGGCGGTCGGCAAGACCGAGACCCATCTCCTCGCCGTCGACCTGGTCCGCGCCGGCGGCAAGGTCTGCCTGTTCGGCGGCTGCGCCCCGGGCACGACGGTGCCGCTTGACGTCCACCGGATCCACTACAAGCAGATCGCGATCCACGGCGTCTTCCATCACACCCCGCCCCACTTCAAGGAGGCCGTGCGCCTGCTCTCCGAGGGAAAGGTCAAGACCGAGCTGCTCATACAGGGGGCCGTGACGTTGTCCGACATCCCCGCCTTCTTCGCCGCGAACGCGGACAGATCCATCCCTAAGTCGGTGGTGACCGCTTGAGCCTCGAGCGCGCCTTCGCCGTCGCCCGGCGCGTTCATCCCCGCGCGACGAGCCCCAACCCCCGCGTCGGCTGCGTCCTCGTCAAAGGCGGGCGCGTGATCGCGGAAGGCGCGCACCTAGGCTTCGGCCGGCCGCACGCGGAGCCGAACACGCTCGCGCGCGCGGGCGCGCGCGCCAAAGGCGCCACCGCTTTCGTCACGATGGAGCCTTGCGCCCCCTTTAAAGGCAAGAAAACGCCGTCCTGCGCCGAGACGCTCGCCGCTTCGGGCGTGCGGCGCGTCGTCTGCGGCTCGCTCGACCCGAATCCGAAGGTCGCCGGCCGCGGGCTCGCGATCCTGCGCCGCGCGGGCATCGCCGTCAAGCGCGATCCCGCCTTCCAGGCCGAGGCCGAGGCCCTCAACCGGGGCTTCCACTCCCGCATGCGTCGCGGACGGCCCTGGGTTGTTCTCAAGACCGCGCTGTCCCTCGACGGCAAGGCCGCCGCCATCAACGGAAACTCCCGCTGGATCACCGGAAAAGAGGCGCGCAGCGCCGTTCACCGTATGCGCGCCGAGTTCGACGCGATTCTGGTCGGCGCGGGCACCGTGCTCGCCGACAACCCCGCTTTGACCTCCCACGGCGCCGGCAAGAATCCCCTGCGGGTCGTCCTCGCCGGCCGGCGCGCTCTGCCGAAGCGGGCGCGCGTGTTCGATTCTTCCGCACCGACGGTCACCTACAGAAGCAAGCCGCTTCGCGCCGTTCTCAAGGACCTCGCCGCCCGCGGCGTCGGCACCCTGCTCGTCGAAGGCGGCCCCGCCGTCCACGCCGCCTTCCTGCGCGCGGGCCTCGTGGACGAGGCGCGCGTGTTCCTCGCGCCCAAGCTTCTCTCCGGCGCGCTAGACCCGAACACGGCCCCGCGCATGAAGGCGCCGAAGGTGTCGCGGCTCGGCGCCGATTGGCTCATCTCGGGAGTTCTCTGATGTTCACCGGCATCATCAATCATCTCGGCACGGTCAAAAAGCGAACGGCGACGACTTTGCTCGTCGCCGCGAAGCTGCCCAAGCCCAGGCTCGGGGCTTCCATCGCGGTCAACGGCGTGTGCCTGACCGTCGTGAAGACCGCGAGCGGCGTCCATTCCTTCGACGTCGGCCCGGATACCTGGAAACGCACGAGCCTCGGCGCCCTGAAGGCCGGCCAGACCGTCAACGTCGAGCCGTCTTTGCGGCTCGGCGACGAAATTGGAGGCCACTTCGTCTCGGGGCACGTCGACGCGGCCGCCGACGTCATCTCGCTCGAGCCGTGGGGCGAGGGCTTCTGGCGCCTGCGCGTCGAGCTGCCCAAGGTTCTGCGCGGCCTCGTCGCCGTAAAAGGCTCGATCGCGATCGACGGCATCAGCCTGACCGTCACCGCCGTCGGCTCCGATCATTTCGAGGTGATGCTCGTCCCGCACACCCTTCAGAACACCAACCTCGGGAAGCGCCGCGCGTACGACAAGGTGAACCTCGAGGCCGACCCCCTCGCCCGTTACGCGTTGGCCGCCGCCAGGAGCCTTAAATGAAATTCGACCGGATCGAAGACGCGATCTCCGACATCCGCAAGGGAAAAATGGTCGTGGTCGTCGACGACCCCAACCGCGAGAACGAGGGCGACGTGGTGATCGCCGCGGAGAAATGCGGCGTGGCCGCCGTCAACTTCATGGCGGTGCACGCGCGCGGGCTGATCTGCGTGCCCCTGCCCGCCGCGCGCCTCGACGCCCTCAAGCTCCAGCCGATGATCGACCCCTCGGCGGCCCTCAGCGCGGTCCCCGGCAAGGACACCGCTTTCACGATCTCGGTCGACGCCAAGAGAGGCACGAGCACCGGAATCTCGGCCCGCGACCGCGCGATCACGATCAAGGCCCTGATCGACCTGAAGACGCGCCCCGAGGACCTCGGCCGCCCCGGCCACGTTTTTCCGCTGCGCGCCAAGGAAGGCGGCGTCCTCGTCCGCGCGGGCCACACCGAGGCCGCGGTCGACCTCGCCCGCCTCGCGGGTTTAAAGCCAGCCGGCGTCATTTGCGAAATCCTCAACGCCGACGGCTCCATGTCGCGCACGCCCCAGCTGATGCGCTTCTCCCGCAAACACAACTTAAAGATCGTGACGATCGCCGACCTCATCGAGCACCGCCGCCGCAAGGACCGCCTCGTCGAGCGCAAGGCGAGCGCCAAGCTTCCCACGAAGTACGGCGACTTCACGCTCCGGGTCTACGAGGAGTCGCTGACCGGCAAGGTCCATCTCGCCATGGTCAAGGGCGAGGTGCGCGGCGCCAAGAAGGTGCTCGTGCGCGTGCATTCCTCCTGCGTGACGGGCGACGCGCTGTTCTCCGCCAAGTGCGACTGCGGCGTCCAGCTCGAGGCCGCCCTCAAGCAGATCGCGCACGCGAAAAAAGGCGTGCTCGTCTACCTCAACCAGGAAGGACGCGGCATCGGACTCATCAACAAGATCAAGGCTTACGCCCTGCAGGACAAGGGCCTCGACACCGTCCAAGCCAACTTGGCGCTCGGCCTCAAGCCCGACCTGCGCGAGTACGGCATCGGCGCGCAGATCCTGGCCGACCAGGGCCTCACCTCGATCCGCATCCTTACCAACAACCCGCGCAAGATCGTCGGCATCGAGGGCTACGGGCTCACGGTCGCCGAACGGGTCCACCTCCAGATTCCCTCGACCAAGCACACCGCCGGCTACCTGCGCACCAAGCGCGAGAAGCTCGGCCACCTGTTGACCGTTCCTGAGGAGATCCGATGAAGAGAGTCGCCATCGTCAAGTCGCGGTTCAACGAGGAAGTGACCTCTCGCCTGCTCGCGAGCTGCCTGAAGACCTTCAAGTCCGAGGGCTGGACAGACTCCCAGCTCAAGGTCGTCGAGGTGCCCGGCGGCTGGGAGATCCCCTGGGCCGCGCAGGAGCTCGCCAAGACCAACCTCTACTCCGCCGTGGTGGCCCTCGGCTGCGTGCTCAAGGGCCAAACGCCGCAGAACGACCACCTGGCGCGCTCGCTCGTGCAAAGCCTCCACAGGATCTCGCTCGACACGCGCGTGCCCGTGATCCTCGGGGTCATCACCCCGAACAACGCGAAGCAGGCGATGGCGCGCACCAAGGGCGCCATGGACCGCGGGCACGAGGCCGCCCTGGCCGCGCTCGAGATGATCGCGCTCAAGGAGGAGCTCCGTGGGTCGTAGGAGGCTGGCGCGCGAGATCGCCCTTCAGGCCCTCTACGTGGCCGACGTCTCCCGCACGACCGCGCTCGAGTCCTTCGCGATCGTCACCCGGCGCGAGGGCGAGGAGGTCGACGCCGAGACCCTCGAATTCGCCCGCGGGCTCGCGCTCGGAGCCAGCGAACGCGTCGAGCAGCTCGACCTGACCATCCAGGAGCAGGCCGCGAACTGGTCCATGGCGCGCATGGCCGCGGTGGACCGCAACGTGCTCCGTCTGGCCGCTTACGAGCTCGAGGCGCGCCCGGACACGCCTGTCGGCGTGATCATCGACGAGGCCATCGAAATCGTGCGCAAGTACTCCACCGAGGAAGCCACGCGCTTCATCAACGGCATACTGGATTCCCTCAAGAAGCTCCGCGACGCGAAATCCCAGAAGAAGAATGTCCGCAAAAAAGACTCCGAAGGCTGAGATCTCGGCGCTGCGCGCGGAAATCCGCGAGCACGACCGGCGCTATTACGATCTCTCCGCGCCGACGATTTCCGACGCCGAGTACGACGCGCTCCTGTCGCGGCTCAAGGCGCTCGAGGACGCCCATCCGGAGCTGCGAACGGCCGAATCCCCCACGCAGAAGGTGGGAGGCTCCGTTTCCTCCTCGTTCGCCCCGGTTCGCCATGCGCGGCCCATGCTCTCCCTCGACAACACCTACAACGAAGGCGAAATTCGCGCCTGGAACGACCGCGTCCTCAAGAATCTGCCCCCCGGGCAGTCGCCCTCATTCGTTCTCGAACAGAAGCTCGACGGCCTCTCCTGCGCCCTGACCTACGAGAAGGGCCGCTTCGTACGCGCCGCGACCCGCGGCGACGGCGAGACGGGCGAGGACGTGACGGAAAACGTTCGATTCGTCGACAACGTCCCATCCCTGCTGAAGGGCCGGGACCTCCCCGAGTCGCTCGAGATTCGAGGCGAGATCGTCCTGTTCTTCGAGGACTTCAAGAAAATCAACGAGGAGGAGAAGGCGGCGGGGCGAGAGCCCTTCGTCAATCCCCGCAATTGCGCCGCCGGCTCCCTGCGCCAGAAGGATGCGCAGGTCACAAAACGCCGGCACCTTAAGTTTTTCGTCCACTCCTACGGCGACTGGCGCCCGGAGCACGGCATGCCGAGCCACAGCGCGTTTCTCGCGCGTTCCAAGGAAATGGGCTTCAGCGTTGAGCCGTTCGTCATGGCCGCGTCGATCGACGCGGTCATCGAGAGCTACAACAGGTTCCGGGACGAGGGCGCCGCCAAGCTCCCGTACGCCGTCGACGGCCTCGTGGTCAAGGTGGACTCCTTCGCCCAGCAGAAGCGCCTCGGCTTCACGGCCAAGTCCCCGCGCTGGGCCGTCGCGTTTAAGTATCCGGCGCAGCAAGCCACGACCGTCGTGAAGGACGTGGAGTACTCGGTGGGACGCACCGGCACGATAACTCCCGTCGCCAAGCTGGAACCCGTTTTCTGCGGCGGCGTCACGATCTCCAACGTCACATTGCACAATTTCGAGGAAATCGAACGGCTGGGATTACGGCTCGGGGACCGCGTCCTCATCGAGCGCGCCGGCGAGGTCATCCCAAAGGTGATCAAGGTCGTCGAGAGCGCGCGCGGCGGAAAGGCCATCGTGCCGCCCAAGAAATGCCCCGTCTGCGCCGGCCCCGTCCTCAAGGAGGAGGACCTCGTCGCCGTATTCTGCGACAATCCCTCCTGCCCGGCGCAGGTGCGCCGGACCCTGGAGCACTTCGCCTCCCGCCCCGCGATGGATATCGTCGGCCTGGGAGACTCCGCGGTGGATCAGCTCGTCGCCAAGGAGCTCGTCAAGGACGCGTCCGACCTGTACGACCTGAAGAAGGACGACCTCCTGGGCCTGGAGCTGTTCAAGGACAAGAAGGCGGACAACCTGCTGGCCCAGATCGAGGCGAGCAAGACGAAGACGCTCGACCGCGTCGTCTACGCCCTCGGCATACGCCACATCGGAGAGAAAACCGCGGAGACAATAGCCGAGCGGATGGGTCTCGACGACCTCCTCTCCGCGACGGAGGAAGAGTTCATGGCGGTGCCGGATATCGGCCCCATCGTCGCCAAATCCCTCCACGCCTTCTTCTCGTCCAAGCCCGGCAGGGAACTGATTTCACGCCTGCGCAAGGCCGGCGTCAAGATGACCAAGCCGGAGCGCCTGATCGCGGCCGGGGCCCCCTTCGCGGGCATGACCTTCGTGTTCACCGGCGAGCTGACCGGGAGCACCCGCGACGAGGCCGAGGAGCTGGTCAAGTCGCTCGGCGGCAAAGCCTCCGGCTCGGTGTCGTCGAAGACGAGCTTCGTCGTCGCTGGCGAAGCCGCCGGGTCCAAGCTCAAGAAGGCGCAGGCCCTCGGCGTCAAAATCCTGACCGAGGAGCAGTTCCGGGAGATGGCGAAATGAGCACGAAGAAAGAGCGGGAGCGTCCGCGCACGGCGCTGCTCCACGTGGCCGACCGCACCGGCCTCGTCGAGTTCGCGCACGACCTGATAGGGCTCGGCTTCGAGCTCATCGCCACGGGCCCCACCGCTACGGCCTTGCGCCACGCCGGAGCCGCGCACAAGTCCGTGTCCGAGTTCGTCGGCGAGCGCCTTCCCGCCGACGCGCTGGGGCTACTCCACCCGAAGCTGATCGCGGCCATCACCGACGAGAAGCCGCGCGTAGACCTCGTCGCGGTGAACCTCTACCCGCTGTCGCAGGCCACCGCCGACCCCGCCCTCACGCAGGATGAGGTGCTCGCCTACGTGGATCCCGTGGGACCGGCTTTGCTGCGCGCCGCCGCTCGGAACTTCAAGCAGGTCATCGCCTTGTCCGACCCCGACGACTACCAGCAGGCGCTCGACACGCTCAAGGCCTACGACCGGATGCTGCCCGACCGCCGCCAGACCCTGGCCGCGAAGGCCTTCCACTACTCCGCCTACTACGACTCCACCGTCGCTCAGTACTTGGGCGGGCAATGGGAGGAGTTCCCCGACGAGGTCGTGATCGCGCTCAAGAAATCCGCCGACCTGCGCTACGGCGAGAACCCGCACCAGAGCGGCGCGTTCTACACCTTGTCCGGCGCGCGCCCGTGGGGTCTCAACGCGGCCCAGCTCCACCTGGGCCGGCCGCTCGTCTACGGCCATTACCTGGACCTCGAGACGGCCTGGGAGCTCGTCAACGCCTTCCATGAGCCCGCCTGCGCCATCGTCAAGCACGGCGTCCCCGCCGGCTTCGCCTGCGGCGAGGACCTCGCCAAGGCCGCGCGCCGCGCCTACGCCGGCGACCCGCGAGGATGCTTCCGCGGCACCGCCGCCGTCAACGTCGAGGTGAACGCGGCCGCCGCGGCCTTCTTCGCCGAGGAGTACGTGTCCTGCATCGCCGCGCCCGAGTTCTCCCCCAAGGCGCTCCAGCTCCTCAAGACCAAGAAGGACATACGCCTGGTCACCTTGCCCTCGAAGCTGATCTCCGCCCATGAGCTCGACCTGCGCGCGGTGGCTGGCGGCATGCTCGTGCAGGAGCGCGACCAGCGCCCGTTCGTCGGAGACCTCAAAACCATGTCGCGCCGCCAGCCCACGGACCGCGAGATGCGCGGGCTCGTCGTCGCCTGGCACACCGCGATGCACGCGCGCACGCACGCCGCCGTCATCGCGCGCGGCACGGCCGTCATCGGGGTCGGCTCAGGCCAGACGTCTCGGCTCGACGCGGTGCGCCTGGCGCTCGTCAAGTCGCAGGAGCGCCATCCGATCGTAGCCGCGGGCGAGCCGTTCGTTCTGGCCTCGGACGGGGCGCTCACCGCGGAGCACGTGCTCGCCGCCGCCGACGGCGGCGTGACGGCGATCATCCACCCGGGCGGCGCCGCGCAGGACAAGGACGCCGCCGAGGCCGCCGACGCGCGCGGCTTATCGCTGGTGTCCACCGGCGTGCGCCACTTCCGGCACTAAGCCGCCCTTGACGCCCCGCCGGACTCGGGCTACAATCGCCCCATGCAGCGAGAGACCACCGTCGTCCGGCTCCGGATCACCAGCCAGACCATGACGGCCGCCGAGGTCGAGGCCAAGCTCGGCCTCAAGCCCGACGAATCCTGGAAGATCGGCGACCGCACCGGCACCTTCGGGGCGATCCTCAAAGACCACGGCTACCAGGTCGACTCGACGGCGATGATGACGACCAAGCTCGACGACCACTTCCGCTCCCTGCTCAAGCGCATCGCGCCGGTCGCGCAGAAGATCGGCGAGATCTCGGGACAGGCCAAGGTCGAGATCGTGTGCTCGGTCATCAGCAAGCACATCCCCCCCGTCAGCTTCCAGAAGGACGATCTGCGCTGGCTCGCCGCGATGGGCGCTCAGCTCGAGGTGGAGCTGTCCCAGCTCGTGGAGCGCGCGGCGCAGGTCCCCGAAAAGAAGCCCGGCGACAAGGAAGGCCCGGCCTCGGTGTTCTGAGGCGCTACTTCGGGATCACGACGCCCTTCAGGTCGGGCGACGGCGGGTAGGCGAGCCCCATGCGCTCAAGAGTCTTGCGCAGGAGCTTGGCGAAGGCGAGGTCCCGGTTGGGCTTATCGTCGGCGGCGATCACGTTCCAGGGCGCGTGCCAGGTGCTCGTGCGCGCGAGGATCGAGCCGAACACCTTCTGAAGCTCGCTCCAGCGCTTGCGCGTCTCGAGGTCTCCCGCCGCGAACTTCCAGTTTTTCTCAGGCCGGTCGATGCGGGCCTGCAGGCGCTCGCGCTGAACGTCCTTCGACACGTGCAGGAAGATCTTGACGACCTTCACCCCCTGCTTGGCGAGCTCGAGCTCGAAGGCGTTGATGCGGGCATAGCGCGCCTCTACCGTCTTGGCCGGGTGCGTCCCCCACACCTTCGGCACGATGATGTCCTCGTAATGGGAGCGGTTGAAGACGCCGATCACGCCGGGCTTGGGCACCTCTTTTTTGATGCGCTCGAGAAAATCCTGCGCGGCCTCCTCCGCCGTGGGCTTCTTGAAGGCGGCGACGCGCACGTACGCGGGGTTGAGGCCGGTCATGCCGTGCTTGATCACGCCGTCCTTGCCGGCGGTGTCCATGCCCTGGATGACGACGAGCACGGCCTGCGTCTTGGCGGCGGCCAAGATGTCCTCGAGCGCGTTGACCTCCTTGACCTCCTTCTTGAGCTTCCTGGCGGCCTTCTTATCGGATTTTCCGTCCTCGTCCTCGGTGGGAACGACGGACAGGTCCACGGCCTCGGATTTGGCGGCCGTCGCGCCGTCGAAGCGGGCGTTCAGGGCCTGGGCGGACGCCTGAAGGGCTTTGAGCTCCCTGGACGAAGCCGACTCCAAAGCGCGGCCGATCTTCTCGAGAGACTTCGCGGCTTTCTCCGCTTTCTTTCCGCCGGCCTCGCGCAAAGAGGCGGCGAGGGCCGGAATCCCGGTCTTGGGCGCGGCGAGCGCGCCGATCAGGGCGGAGCGCGCGGCGAATTCGGCCGGCGTCGCCGCGGCGACGGGAGTCGGTGCGAGCGAGGTCTTGAGCGCGGCCGTCAGGCCGAGGGCCGGGGACGGAGACGACAAAGCGGCGGTCAGCGGGGCGAGCTGGAGATTGATGGCGCCGACGACGGGGCCGCGCGCGACGGGAACGACGGGGGCGGCGACGCGCACCTGGGCATGGGACGCGGCGACGAAGAAGAAGCCCGCGAAAAACGCCGCCAGGGATCGCCTCATGCCCATACTATAAAGGAGCGGGAGGCTACGCGCGTGGGCCGACTGGGGAAGCGATTCCTGGGAAAAGACCTAGACGTCCCAGCACTCGTTGGCGTGCTTGAGAAGGTCGGTCTCGGACTGGGCGCGGCGCACGAAGTCCTGCACGACCTTGGACTTCCAGGCGGCGCCTACCTTGGGCCAGGCGGTAGCGAGGGATTCGGTCTTGAGGTCCGCCACGGCGAACGGCAAGGCGTTCAGCAATTTTGCGCGGCCGTTGGGCACGACCAGCACCATGCTTTGGGGGCTCTCGGCGCGCGTCACCATCTCCTGCTGGATGCCCCACGGGTAGATCGCGAGTTTAGGGCCCTTTAACGCCGCGGCGGCGATCTTGAGATTCATCACCGCCTCTTTCCAGTCGTCGTCGGAACAAGCAAGGCTGTCCCAGGCGTAAGCGGCGCGGCCGAGACGCATCATCGGACCGGTGACGAAAGTTCGTACGCCGCGTTTGGCGGCCTGCTCATAAACAGCCACCGCGTCGTTGACGTTGATTTTTGTCGGTATGAAGACGAGTTCAGGCTCAAGCCCGCGCTCAACAAGCCTGTCGATCGCCGCCCAAGCGGGGGCGTAACCTGAACCCGGCCTGAGCTTCTCGTGGACGGCCGCGGCGGCGCCGTCGATCGATATCTGGACGCACGCAATCTTTAATTCTTTGAGCTTGTCGCAGGCGGCGGCGTCCAGATCGAGACCGTTCGTCTCGATCTTGATCTCGACCCCGCCTTTGGTTAATGTCTCGAAGATCTCGATCGCCCAAGGGCTGCCCATCGGCTCCCCGCCGCCGAAGGCGACGTAGGCGATGCCGTTATCGACGATTTGGCGGGTCAGCGAAAGCGCCTGCTCGCGCGTCATCTCGTCGGGCCAAGCCTTGTCCGGCCCCGACTCCTCGCAGCAGTGCAGGCAGCGGCCCGTGCAGCGGTTGCTCAGCTGCCAGGCAAGAAAGAGAGGGGCGCCGTAGTCGCCCACGGACGCCCCCCTCCGGTCCATCAGGTGAAGCGGATGTAGGGCTGGGCCATCACGCGCTCGGAAACTTCCTCAAGAGAGGGCGTCTCCCAAGCGAGCTTCGGCTCGGCCTTGGCATCCGTCACGGTTTTCTGGTCGTTCATGTGTACTCCTGTTTGCCCGTCAGACCACGGCGGGCATATGTTGAGATTGTTCGAGCGCGACCCACTGGTTCGCCTTCGACGACTCGGAAGGCGTCTCGGCGAGACGAGCCAGAGCTTCGCGGACTTGCGTCGTTCCCCACGCGGACTTGTACGACTCCCAGGCGGAGAGGAAATCTTGCGTTTTAAGGTCGGCGCAGGTAAAGGGCAGAGGTGCGGCGACCTTCACTTTTCCGTCGGGGAGGATGAGCAAGGTCCCGGAGGGCTGAAAAGCGCGATGCGCCATTTCTTCATCCAAGGAGAACGGCTTGTAGCACAGCTCCATCCTTCCCGCGTACTGGCGCTCCTTGCGCTCCAGGACCTGAAGGAAGGAGGCGTACTCGGCCTTGGAAGGCTCGAGCTTGTCCCACAGCTTGGCGGCGGTGCCCAGGCGCATCAGCTGTCCGGTGTTGAAGCGGAAGGCGCCCAAAGAGGCCGCGAGGTCGATGACGGCCTCGGCCTCGAAGATGTTCAGGCGTGTCGGGGCGAAGGTGATCTCGAGCGGCAGTCCCGCCGCGACGACGTTCCTGCACGCCTCGATTGCCTTCTCCAAGATTCCGTTGATCCGCTGGCGCCCATACACGGCCTGAGAGGCGCCGTCGAGAGAAATCTGAATGGAGCGAATGCCGAGGCCCTTAACCGATTCAACTGAAAAATTATTGCCGTTCGTCTCGATTTTGAGGAGCACGCCGCCGTCAGAGAGCGTCTTGCACACCTCGGCGAAGTGCGGGACGAGCGTCGGCTCGCCGCCGACGACCATGGCGTACGGCACGCCCGCCGCGACGATCTCGCGCGACAGCTTCAACGCCTGCTCGCGATTGAGCTCGCCCGGAAGCGCCTTGCCCGGAGCGGAGTCCGTGCAGCAATGCAGGCACGCGAGGTCGCAGTCGCGCGTGAGCTGCCAGGTGACCATGGTCGGCGCCGAGAAGGCCTCGATTTTCATCGTCCCACCGCCGCGAAGATCGCGAACAGGGCCGTGGTCAGGGCGTAGCACTGAACGATGGCTCGAATAGCGGGCATGAACAGCCGCGGGGTGTCCCAGGTGGAGGCGCCGGCCCGCAAAGACATGGTCCACAGGGGCAAGCCCGCCAGGGCGGCGAGGATCGTCAGCTTGGGGAACACACCCAGCAGGATTCCGGCGGGGATGATGAGAAGCCCCAAAGCGGACAGCGCCAGATAGAGCACTCTTCCGTTCTTTCTTCCAAGTCGAACGACCAGATTTTTCTTTCCGACGAGGCGATCCTGATGGAAATCGGGAATATTGTTAACCGTCGCCAATGACATGATCAATAATCCCGGCACCAGCGACGCGAGCAAGGCGCCCCAAGAAAAACGATGGGTGTGGAGATGCAGGGAGCCCAAAACCATCCACGGGCCGTACGACAACCCGATCACGGTTTCTCCCAGGCCGCGATAAACCCAGCGGATGGGAGGGCCGACGTACCAGACGGCGGCCGCGCCGCCGAGCAATGTATACATCACGATCGGCCAGCCGCCTTCCCAGGCGAGGTAGAAGCCGATGGCGGCGGCTAAGGCGAAGGCGGCCACGCCGAGGTTGAACATCCATTCGGGGATGTACTCGTCGGCGTCGGGATTGAAGACCCGGTCCGTGCCCATTTTCGCGTCGAAGTACTCGTTGAAGCTTTCCACGCCGACGACCGACAGGAATATCCCCAGAAGACCCAGCAAAAATACGCCGGGATTGAAGATTCCCTCCACGCCCTTCGCCCAGGCGGCCCCGAGAAAATACGGGAGCAGTCCCGCGTACAGGAAGAACCTGTAGCGCACGACCGAGGCGACCTTCATCACGAGGGTCTGCTCGGCCGGCGCGTGCGGGGCGGCGAAGACGTCGGTCATGCGGCGCCGACCTCCTCCCACTGATGCAGGCGGGAGACGATGTTCGGGTCCTCGGCGAGGCGGTCGATGAAAGCCGACACGCGCGGGCTCTGCCACGCCTTCTGGAACTGCGCCCAGACCTGGCCGAGCGTCTGCAGGCGCAGGTCGCCGCAGGTGAACGGAAGCGCGTTGATGAGCTTGACCTTGCCGTTGGGCAGGATGATGAACAAGGCGGCGGGGTTCACGAGGCGGTAGCGCAGCTCCTCGAGGAGCCCCATCTCGTGGTAGTACACGCGCATCTTGCCCTTGTACTGCTCGGTCTTCTTGGCCAGCGTCGCGAAGAACTCGGGGTAGTCGGCCTCATCGGGAGCGGTGATGGCCCAGGTGCGGACCGCGTTGCCCGTGAACATGAGCTTGCCGGTGTAGAACGAGTAGGCGCCGATCTCGTGAGCGAGATCGACGGCGGCGCCGATCTCCTTGATGTTGAAGCGCGCGGGCACGAAGTTGATCTCGATCGGAATGCCGGCCTCGCGCAGGTTCTTGATGCCGCTCAGGGCCTCCTCGAACCGGCCGTGCACGCGCATCTTATTGAAGGACGCGGTGGAGGCGCCGTCGAGCGAAACCTGCACGGCTTTGACGCCCAGCTCCTTCAGCTTGGCGCAGTTCTCCTTGGTGAGATAGTGGCCGTTGGTCTCGATCTTGAGCCCGACGCCGCCCTTGGTGATGCGCTCCACCATCTGGAAGAAGTCGGGGCGGACCATCGGCTCGCCGCCGGAGAAGGAGACGTAGGGAACCTCGCTCTTCACGAGCTGGTCGATGACGCCGAGCGCCTGCTCGGTGGTCAGCTCGTCCTTGAACGCCTTGCCCGGGCCGCTTTCCTCGATGCAGTGGAGGCACGCGAGGTTGCACTCGTTGGTGATCTGCCAGGCGACGTACAGCGGCGCGGCGAGGTCCGACGTCTGTTGGTCTTCCATGTTATTCGATGATGAGGCCCTTCTCCTTGAGCTGCGCCAGGAACGACTCGGCCTCCGTCGCCATCTTGCCGGTGGGGTCCTCGAACTTCTCCTTGAGCTTGGCGACGAGGGTGCCGGACTCCGCGCCCGCGATGACCTCGCGCACGACGGCCGCGCCCGTGGGGCTCAGCGTGTAAACCTTCTCGGAGCGCGTCTCGAACAGCACCGCGCCGAACTTCTCTTCCCGGAATTTGACGAACGGGGCAAGTTTCATGATTCCCTCTCTGTGGGCGACGAGGCAGGAGTTGGCGTCCCACACCTCGCGCGCCGCGATCTCTTCCATCTCACGACGTACCTTCAGAATGCTGGCCGTGTCCGCCGCGTCGGCCTGAACGGCCTCGTTTTCCGACACCACGAAGTCCCCGCTCGTCCACGACTTGCGGAGCAGGGCTTCGTACGACATTAGAATTCCCTCTTGGCCATGACTTCCACGAAAAAGCCGAGCTCGGCGGCCTCGGCCTTGCAGGGAAGCTTCTTGATCATGGCGAGCATTGAATCCGTTATTTCACGCCCCTTCTCCCGCGTCTTCTGGATGCAGCCGCGATCCTTCAACAGCTTGGCGATCTTGACGGCGTCGGGCTTCGCTTCGTTCCACAAAGCCAGGAACTCACCGCGAACGGCGGGATCCTGAACGGCATAAATGCACGGCAAGGTCAGCTTGCGGTTGGCCAGGTCCTGGCCCTCGTCCTTGCCCGACACCCTTTCCGTCAGAGTGTAATCGTGGATGTCGTCCACGATCTGGAGCAGGATGCCGGCCGCGCAGGCGAGGCGGGGCGGATCGCTCTGCTCGTGCGGGAAGCTCGACAGCTCGGAGAGCACCGCGCCGGCCCACTCGAAGAGGGCGCCGGTCTTGCGCGAAGCGACGCCCATATAGGCGTCGACGCTCACGTCGAGGGAGCCCTTGAGGAACTCCTCCTGAAGCTCGCCGACGGTCATCTCGCGCACGGTGGTCACGAGGAGCTTGGGCGCGTTGGGTGAGATGTCGATCGCCTCCTCCAGGCCCTGCGCAAAGGCGAGGTCCCCGAGCAGGAGACCCGTCGTGGTGCCGAACACCTTATTGGGGGTCGGGTGGCCGCGGCGAAGATCGGCCTCATCCACGCAGTCGTCGTGGAGCAGGCTCGCGTTGTGCACGAGCTCCATGGCCCGGGAGACGCCCTCGGCCTTTTCCTGATCCACGCCGAGCGCCCCCGCCATGAGCAGGGCGAAGCGCGAGCGGAGCATCTTGCCGGGCCGGGAGATGTGGGCCGCCAATTCCTGGCCGACGCGGCCCTCGATGCGCCGCGCGCGGCTCTCGAGGCCAGCGCGGACCCGGGTCAGCGAATCTTCCACCTTTAATAGGGAAATCGGCATGGGGGGCTCCAATTATACCACGGCTAAGCCATCGCCTTGAGTAAGGTGAGTACTTTCGGCATGACGGCGTTTTTTTCCTGTTTGGCGAGCTTTCCGAGCACGAAATCGAGGGTACGTACCAGCTCCAGCAGCTCGGTGAGCTTCTTACGGAAGGCGGCGGCCTCCTTTCCGTCCCCCGCCTCGCGCAGGCACTCCTCCAAGGCGCCGATCACGGGCTCGATCTCGCGCTTCTTGCGCTCCCGGGCGATGCGGCAGCACATGTTCCAGACGTCCTTCTCGCTCTGAAAGTATTCCTTGCGCTCGCTGCCGACCGAGACGCGGCGAATCAGACCCCAATCCACCAGCGCTCGCAGGTTCATATTGGCGTTGCCCCGGCTGATCTCGAGGGCCCCCATAATCTCGTCGGTGGACAAGGCCGCCTCGGCGGCCATCAGGTGGGCATGGACGCGGGCCATCGTCTTGTTGATGCCCCAGCAGGAGGCCATCTCGCCCCAGGTGGCGACAAAGCGTTTCTTCGAAGAGTCGAGGCGGTCGTCCATATCATCTCCTACTTTCAGTATTTACTGAAAGTATGGTACATCAGGATCGGCCTTGCGTCAAGACCCGCGTGGTCCTATACTCCTGAAGATGCGCGCCGAGAAGATACTGGTGGTCGAGGACGACGCGGCTTGGATCGAGCTGCTCAAGCTTTGGTTCCCCGTCGCCGGCTACTCGCTCGTGGAATACGCCGTGACCGGAGCGCAGGCCCTGGAGGCGGCGGTGCAGCGCAAGCCCGACTGCGTGCTCCTCGACTTCGGCCTGCCCGACCAGAACGGCTGCGAGGTCTGCGCCAAGCTGCGCGCCATCCCCGCCCTGGCCCGCGTGCCCGTGGTCATGTTCACCGCGCACGGGCGCGAGAAGGTGCTGGGCCTGGAAAACGGCGCGGACTACTTCGTGTCCAAATCGGACAGCTCCCGGGAGCTGATGGCCACCCTCGGGGCGCTGTTCAAGCGCGCCAGCCAGGAGCCGGGCGTGATCACCCACGGCGAGCTGAGCCTGCACCGCGAGGACCGCCGGGTCTTCTGGAAGAACGAGCCCGTGGCGGACCTGACTCCGAAGGCGTTCGCGTTGTTCCACATTCTCGTCGAGCGCGGCCCGCAGCCGGTTTCCCGCGAGGACCTTTTCCGGATGGTCGAGGGCGTCGAGAACCCCGGCCTCTCGCGCGCGCTCGACGTTCTGCTCAACCGCCTGAAAAAAGTCCTGCCCAAGGAGCTCTCCGAAAGAATCGTTAACGTGAAGAATTTCGGCTACTGCTTCCTAGAGGATCGGCGTGTAACCAAGATGTAACGCCGTGTAACGCGATGGTGAATTTACAGTAAACATTCCGGCTGTTAGACTCCTACAGTTGTCGCTGGCCGAGAAGGGCACACCCGGGGAAATCCGGGGCCGCAAAGCCGACGGGGCTACCGCGCGAGAGCGCCAAGCCGGCCGGGCCGCCGAAACGGTGACTCCCAACCGAACATGGTTAAAGGAGTCTTCCGCAGGATCATCGTCGCGGCGCTGCTCGCCGCCGCCCCCCTCGCTCCGGCGCGGGCCGCCGAGGACATACAGGGCCTGGCCAAAACCGTCGCCTTCGCCGCCGCGGCCCGTGAGGTCAAGCGCGTGGCCGTCGTCCCCTTCACCGGCCCGCGCGGCTCCTCCTCCTTCTCCGGCTCGATCCTCTCCGAGCGCTTGGTCATCCAGATCCTGGCGCGCGGCGAGCTCGACCTCGTCGAGCGCCGCTTCCTCGACAAGGTGCTCGAGGAGCAACGCCTGGGCGTGTTCGGCATCATGGACCAGGACACCGTCAAGACGCTCGGCAAGGTGCTCGGCGTCGACGCGATCCTGACCGGAACCATCGTCGAGCTCAAGGGCGACCGCGTCGAGATCAACGCGCGCCTCATCCATACGGAGACGGCGCGGGTGCTGGCGGCGGACACCGTGCGCGTGGCCAAGGACTGGGAGGAGCGGGCGATCAGCGACGACGCCTCGGCCTGGATCGTCCCCGTTCCCGACCTGGGCGACGAACCGTTTAAAAGCGGTTCCTCCTGCACGGCGAGCATCGACGAGGTCGAGAAGCGTATCCTCGACTTCAAGGCCCGCTACTGGGCGGAGCGCCTCAAGGACCCGGCTTTCACCCTTCGCTCCCTCAAGCACAATCCCGGTTCCGAGATCCGCAGCACGGAGATCAAGAAGCGGTTTTACCAGAGAATGCGGGAGCACTACGACGCCGCGGCGCGCACGCCGCTGACGCCCGCCGAGCAGTCGGCCCTGGCCAAGGGCCTGCAGGAGATCAAGGTTCTGTCGCAGCTGTGCGAAGGCTGATTCGAGGAGGACGCATGAACATGAAAGCGGTCGGTTTGCTGGCGGTCGCGGCCCTGGCGGGATGCGGGGGCGTGAGCCGGCGCGTGCATGACGGGAGCGTGGACCGGGTCATCAACCAGACCCCGGTGCGCGGCGCCTACATCGAGGCCATCGGCATCGGCGCCTCCGATCCGGATCTCGACACCGACACTCAGCGCATGGCGCTGGCCCGCGACGCGGCGATCGTCAAGGCGCAGTACGAGCTCCTGTCGATGATCAAGGGCGTGCATCTCGAAGGCGGCGTGACGGTCCAGCGGGCGCTCGAGACCGACTCGACCCTGGCGGCGCGCGTCAACGACATGATCCGCGGCGCCGAGATCCGCAAGTCCGAGTTTACCGCCGACAACGGCTGCGTGGTGACTTTGCGCCTGCCCAAGTCGGCGCTCGAGAAGTCGCTCGGGAGCCGCCTCCAGTGAGGGGCGCGCTCCTCGCCGCGGCGGTGGCGCTGTCGGCCTGCGCGCACGGCGGGCCTAAGACGAAGGTCGTCGAGACCGAGGGCTTCGCGCCGGTGGACGCGCGCGGCCTGGCCGACGCGCGCGACCGGGCCGTGGGCGACGCGCGCCGCCGCGCCGTCGAGCAGGTCGCGGGCGTGACGGTGGAATCGAGCTCCCGCGTCGAGAACGCCGTCACGACGCAGCAGCGGACGAGCGCCCGCAGCCGGGGCTTCGTGGAGGCGTCGAGCGCGGTGGAAGAAGACGTGCGCGACGGGATGGTGCGCGTGCGCGTACGTGCGAAGGTGCGCGCGGGCCCGTCGCCGTATTCCTCGGTCTCTTTGCGCATCGAGGAGGGGCCGCTCGCCGCGGGCGTGGCCCGCGCCTTGCGCGAAAAGAAGATCGACGCCGACGGCGGCCGCGGCGCGCCCGAGCTCACCGGTTCGGCGCATACCGCGGACCTGCCCACCAGCCTCATCGCCGGCACGACCGCCGTGCGTGCCAACGCCTCGTTGGTTCTCAAGGGAGAAGGCGCCCCCCTTTATTCGTCGGGCGCCGCCTCGGGGCTCGATCCGGACCGCGACGGCGCCGCCGACAAGGCCCTCGAGGCCGCCGGCTACCGCGCCGGCCTCGAACTCGCCGCCGCGATGAACGCGCAACCTTGACCTCCGCCGCAACGCCGCTTATACTCGCGTCATGCTCAAGGCGGCGGCCGTATCCGCGCTGTTGATCTCGCTCGCGACACAGGGGCTGGCCGCCTCGACCCCCGCGGATATTCTCGTCAAAGCGCGCAAGCTCCAGGCCGCCGGACGGACCTACGACGCGGCATCGATCCTGCGCTCGGCCGCATTGCGCTACCCCGAGCACGTGCCATTGAGGATCGCGGATCAAAACGCGGTGATCAACGGCGGGCAATACCGGGAATGGCTGGAGCACTATTGGAGCATCTATGAGTCGTCTCCCACCGCGCTCAACGCCTACCTGTTCGCCCGCATCGACTACGACCGGGTCCGTGCCCGCGAGACGGTGCTGCGCGCCGCGCGGACGGGCACGAAGCACCCCGGGATTCTGTGGCTTGCCGCGAGCCGGCAGGCCGAGGATTTGGCTGCCTCGGGCAAGCATGAAGCCGCCCTGAAGATCATCGAGAGCAGCCGCGCGGGCGCCGAGGCCGAACCCGCGAGCGTCCTTCAGGCGCGCGCGGTCCTCCACGCGGGCATGGGCAAGCGCGACGAGGCCCGGGCGATGATCGATCGCGCGGCAAAGCTGGACCCGCAGGACGCCGGCATTCACGCCGCGCGCCTCGGCATCCTGACCTTGCGCGGCGAGATGGATGAGCTCACGACGGCGATTGTCAATCCGCCCCGCAACCAGTGGTTCGCCTACGTTCACGCCGCCAACGCCGCGGCGGAGGAGCGCGACGGGGACGTCAAGCGGGCCCGCGAGTCCTGGCGGAAGGTGCTGGAGGCCCCCCTCGATCCGTTCGGCTGGAACTTCTCCCGCGCTCTCGCCTACGACGCCCTCGGCGAGCGCGACTCGGCGCTCGAAGAGGTCCGCGCCGCGCTCAAGCTCGACCCGGGGGACTCCGGAGCGCGGCTTTGGCTCGCCTCCGACCTCGGCACCCGCGACCGGAGCGCCGCCGAGGAAATCGTGCGCCAGGAATTGGAACGCAATCCCCGCTCCGTCGCCGCGCTCCGAGCCGCCGCCGCCGTCGCCTTCAATCACGGCCGCTTCAACGACGCCGTGGACCTCTACGACAAGGCGCTCGCCCTGGCGCCCGGCATCCCCGAGCTGTGGGTGTCGCGCGGGGCGGTCTGGACGCATCTGAAGGATCCCACGCAGGCCGAAAAAAGCTATCGGGAAGCCGAGCGGCTCGCGTATCGCTACCCGCTCCTGGCCCGCGAGCGCGGGCGCATGCACGCGGAAGCCGGCGAGTACGCCTCATGCACGCAAGCGATGAGCCGCCTAGCCCTGCAAGAGGACGCCGAGGTCGATGATTTGAGGCAGTACGCGTACTGCTGCGTCGGCGCCGATCACGTCGAGCGCGGGATCGCCGCCTACCACCGCGCCCAGAAAAAGATCATGAGCCCGAGCCTCGCCGTCGACGTCGCCAAGGACATCGCGTGGGCCAAGGGCCGTCTCAAGGAATCCAGCGCCCGCTACCCGCGCGACGAGAAGGCGCGCCGCGTCGAGGTGAAGCCGGCCCGCTCGCTTCCCGACGCCCCGCAGGCGGCCTATCTGGAGGACGGCAGCCTGATCTTCGGCGCGCCCTGGGGCAAGCGCCTTCTCGTGGCCGAAAAATCCAAGAAAAAGATCGTCGGAACCCAGTGGGCTCCCGACGGGAAATCGCTCTACGTGCTCGCCGACAACGCGATCCGGAGGATCGAGCTGCCCTCCCTGTCGTCGAAGACGGTGATCGCCGAGGCCCCCCTCGCGAAGCTCGACGCCCTGCCCCGGGCGACCTTCATCTCCTGGTTCGAGATGCTGGACAGGACGGGGGAGCTCGCCCTGCTGACCCTGCACCAGGAGCACGGCCGGTCCAAATACGCCGAAATCGTCGCGCGCCCGGCCGCGGGCGGCAAGGGGCGCGTCCTGCACCGGCGGACCGACATGCGCTATATCGAGTCGGCCCGGCGCGGCGGCAAGCTGTTCGTGTTCGGCGGCGGAAACCTGCGCATCGACCCCTCGACCGGCCCCGCCCTCGCCTATCCGCTGGTCGGCTGCAACTGGGACTTCCGGCCTTCGCCGGACGGCCGCGCGATGGTCTGCGTCTCGGCGGACGCGCAGACGCCGGAGAACGGAGAGCTTTACCTGTACGACGTCGATGCGGCCGTGAAGACGCCCCTGGAGGTCTCCGGGCGGAGGCCGGCCTGGTCGCACGACGGGAAATCCATCGCCTACGTCTGGCGGGACCGGGAGCTCCGCATTCTCGATCTGGGCGCTAAATCCGTCACCGCCTACGCGCTCCCTTACGAGCGCGACGAGCTCTCCGAATTCTCGGGCGGGCTCGACGCGCGAACCGACTGGTCGCGAGACGGACGCTTCGTCTATCTGACCATCGGCCCGTCCACTGCCTCCTCCCCGAACTCGACGAGGCCGCGCTCGTCGGTCGTCGTCGATCTCAAGGAAAACACCGCCTGGATTCGCGAGGGAGCCTTGCCCACCTTCGAATGGGCGCCGGCGCCGGTCCCCTTTTAGATCAGCCCGAGCTCGCGGCCGACCTTACCGAACTTCTCGAGCGCGAAATCGAGATCCTTGGCCGAGTGGCCGGACGACACGATCGTGCGCAGGCGGTCCTTGCCGCGCCCGACGATCGGGAAGCAGATCGCGAGCGCGAAGACGCCCTCCTCGAAAAGGCGCGCGGAGAACTCCTGGGCCTTCTTGGTGTCGCCGATGAGGACAGGAGTGATCGGGGTTTCCGAAGCGCCCGTATTGAAGCCCAGCTTCTTGAGGCCTTCCTTAAGATGCGCCGCGTTCTGCCACAGCTTTTGAATACGCTGCGGCTCGTCGAGCATCACGTCGATGGCGGCCGCGCAGGTGGCGATCACCGACGGCGGATGAGAGCTCGAGAAGGTGAAGGGGCGGGCGGTCGAGGTCAGGTAATCGATGAGGCGCCGCTGGCCGGCGACGTAGCCGCCGACGGAGCCGACGGCCTTCGACAGCGTGCCGATGGAGACCTGAACGCGGTCGGAGACTTTGAAATGGCTCGGAGTTCCCCGCCCGTTTTCCCCCATCACGCCGGAGGCATGGGCGTCGTCCACCATGACGAACGCCTCGTACTTCTCGGCCAGCTCCACGATCTCCGGCAGCGGAGCGAGATCTCCGTCCATGGAGAAAACGCCGTCCGTGACGATCATGCGCCGGCGGGCTCCCGCAGAATCCTTGAGGATGGCCTCCAACGCCTTCATGTCCTTGTGCGGGTACACTTTACGCGCGGCCTTGGCCAGACGGGCTCCGTCGATGATGGACGCATGGTTCAGCTCGTCCGAGATCAGCAGATCCTTGGGATCGCTCATCAGGCTCTGGCAGCAGGCGACGTTGACGGTGAAGCCGGACTGGAAGACGAGCGCCGCCTCGGTGCCCTTGAACTTGGCGAGCTTCTGCTCGAGCGCCAGGTGAATATCCTGGGTGCCGATGATCGGGCGCACCGCGGCCGTGCCGACGCCGTGCGTGTCGATGGCGGCCTTCGCCGCGGCCTTGAGCTTCGGATGCTCGGTCAGATCGAGGTAGTTGTTGCTCGTGAGGTTCACGACCTTCTTGCCGTCGACGACGGACACCGGCGCCTGGTGGCCCGTCAGGACGCGCAGCTTCACGAAGCGGCCCTCGCTCTTGAGCTGGGCGATCTCGACGTCGAGGAAATCCATCAGGCGATCGGTCTTGGTCGTCATGCGCCGATTATATCGCATGTCCGGCGTGGAATGAAGGCGGCCCTTCCACGGGCAGCAGCTCCCACAGGTCCTCGACCGCGGCCGCGCGAACGGCCTCGCGCCGCGAGAGGATGCGGATCTCGAGGCTCAAGGACCACTGCTCGGCCGCCAGCGCGGCCAGGACGCGGAGCGCCTCGGATAGGCTCCGCCGGCCGAGCGCGCCCTCGACGATAACGAGCTCAAGCGGACGGCAGGGCTCAAGGCGGCCCTTCGCGGCCGCGCCGCCGACGAGCACCGCGGACGCCTTGCCGCGCAGCGCCCTCTTGATCGCGTCGCCGACGGCGTCGGCGTGCTCCGCCTCGCGCTGAAGCAGCGGCAGCAGGAGCTCCGAGCAGAGCCAGCGCCTCCGGTCGAGCCGCCACTGGTCGGAGCGGCCGGCGGGCCGGCGCTCCACGAGCCCGAGCTTGGCGAGCGCCGCCAGCGCCACGGCCGCGCCCTGATGGTTGATGCCGGCCAGCCGCGCGATGGCCCGGCCCGACAGCGGCGATTTCGCGCGGGCCAGGGCCCGGAGCACGGCGAGGCGGCTCGGGGCCGACAGCACGGCGTCGAGCGGACGGGCGAGGTGGCCCTTGAGATAGATCATGTCTATTATTATAGACATTTCCCATTGAAAGAACGCGGCCGTGGGCCTATACTGGCGCCATGCGCGCGCTGGCACCCCTCCCGGCGTTCCTCCTGCTCGCCGCCTCGGCGGCGGCCTGCCCGTTCGGCTTTCCCGGGCATTCCCACGTCAGCGTGGAGCAAGCCGCGCCGGCCGCGCCCATGCCGGAGGGCAAGTGCACCGGCCAAGGCACGGCCCCCACTCCGGCCCCCGTCCCAGCCGGCGGGCCTCCGTTCGATCTGCGCACGGCGCCGATCCCGGCCCAGGAGCGCGTCTATTGGGAGATGATCGGCTACCGCATCGACGACGCGGCGTCGCGCCTGCGCGACGCCCAAGGCGCCGTCGTCACCCAGGCGGAGATGGACGCCCTGCAGAAGCCCTTCGACGCCGCGACGCAGCGCCTCGACGCCGTCCTGTGGCAAACCTTCGTGCTCTCCGGCTACCAGCTCGACGAGTCGTCCTGCCTCCTGATGGGACGGGACTCGAAGCCGCTCAACACGCTCACGATGCGGGTCTGGCGCGAGGCTGGCCGTCGCCATCAGGCCCACTCGGCCATGGAGACGCTGCTCGCCAAGCTGCAGGGACTCGATCCCGCGCTTCCTCTCCCGGACGACGTGCGCAAGCATATGCTCGCGGTCGGCCAGGCCGGCACCGAACTTCCTCCCAGGATCAAGGAGCTCCTCAAGCGCGCCGGGACGACGGTCGGCCAGCTGCGCGCGCCCGCGACGGCGTCCTACGCCGACTCGACGAAGTTTTTCGACGGTCAGCGCCCCCTCGCCGACGTGGCCCTGGCCGCGGTCCCCGGCTCGGGGTCCGGCACCGCCTCGCGCCGCAAGGGCATCCCCGATCCGGACGAGCGCGTCCTCGGCGCGACGCTCAGCGCCGCCTTCAACGCCGAGATGGCGAAGACCGCGCCCGGACGCGAGCTGCTCGCGCGCTTCCGCGGCCCAAACGGACCGGTCCTTCCCGACGTCATGGTGCTCAAGCTCACGCAAAGCCCCAACGATCCCCAAATCCCGGGCGCGGTCTACGACTCCTCCGCCGACCGCATGATCATCAATCATTGGTCCATCGTCCGGTCCCTGCACGCCGGCCTGCCCCCGGAGAAGCTCGCGAAGATCAAGGACCGCCTCGCCGACGCGAAGCAGATCTCGAAGCTCCTCAAGGAGGATCCGTCCCTGATCCCCGTTCTCATCGGCAACATCGACGTCATGTATTTCCATGAGCTGACGCACGCCGCGCAGTCGCGCCGCAATCGCATGGACGACGAGGCTCACCGCGGCAACCTTCCGGGCGCCAACCCTCTCGCCCTGGAGCACGAGGCGCATCGCGAGCATTGCCGCTACCTTCTGTCGAAGGATCCCGCCTCCATCGACCGCTCGGACTGGCGCGACTACTGCATGGGCATAATCCGCGACCCCGACGCCTTCAAGGACGGCGTCACGAGCCGGTATCTGTCCACGTTCTCGGGCAGCTCCAGGCTCGAGGATCTCGCCTCGCGCCAGGAGGTCCGTCGCCGGACCGCGCGCTCCCTCGAATCCTCCGGAGGCGTCGTCAACTGGCTTGTGCAGAAGCTCAAGCAGGTCGGCTATGGCCTGGGCGACACGGAGCTGACGAAGTACCGGACCGACGTCGACCGGCGCGAGAAGGAGTTCCTCGCGGGCATCCCGGCGCTGCGGCGCGAGGCGGGAGGCGCCCTCCTCGAACATTACGAGAAGACCGGCGCCCCCCACCGGGCGCTGGCGACGGCGCTGGCCTTCCCCCCGGGCACGCTCGCCGGCGGCCCGGCGCGCCTCGACGCCCTGGCCGACAAGACCGCGGCCTGGGTCGCGCGCGCCGGGGATCCCGCGCAGCGAGACGACCGCCTCTCAGCCGTCGCCCTGCTCGGGCCGAGGTACGCGGCCACGGGCCGGGCCTGGCCGCTCGAGTTGATCGCCGCCTACGAACGCGACGCCCGCTCGATGGCCGAGGAGCTGCTCGCCAAAGCGCTCCGGCTGCCCCGGGAGCGCGACGAGCTGCTCGACCGGGCCTCGTCGTGGGTGAAGGCCCTACAGCGCCCCGGAGACCTTCCGGAGCGCATCGCCCGGGCGCGCGGGGAGAGGCCGAAATGAGAATTTTCCTCATAGCCGCGCTCGCCGCCGCCGCCTGCTCGCGCCCCGCGCCGAACGCGCCGGCCGAATACCGCCCCGCGGACGAAAGCTTCAGCGCCGCCATGCCCGGCGGCTGGAAGGTCGACGACTCGCCGGGCGAGACGCGCAAGGCGGCCTTCTTCGGCCCGCCGAGCGGCCCCGGCGCCTTCACCGAGATGATCCGCGTTTCGCTCCACCCCGCGACGACGCCCGAAGCCTATCGCGCCTCGCGCCCGGGGCTGCCCACGCCGCTTCAGCCGGCCGTGGTCGGCGGAGCGAAAGCCTCGGAGTTCCTGATCGACTCCGAGTTCCGCGATCCGCACGCCGGGGTCAAGAAGCTGTCCTCGCGCGTCGTGGCGGTCCCCACTGAGAAAGGCCTGTTCGTCCTGGAATACACCTGGCCCGCCGGCGCCCCCGCCGGGCGCGAGGCCTTCGAGGAGCTGCTGCGCACCTTCCAGCCGAAGCCCTAGGGAACGAAGACGACCTTGCCGCAGTCGCGGTTGGCAGAGGTCATCGCCGCGAAGCCCGCCTCGTAGTCCTTCAACGGGAAGGTGTGCGTCACCACGGGCTTCAAATCGATCGCGCCGGAGCGGAGTAGGCGGTCCGCCTTGTACCAGGTCTCGAAAATCTCGCGCCCGACGATGCCGTGCACGCGCACGCCCTTGAAGATGAGATCGTTGGCCCAGTCGAGCTCGATCTTCTTCGAGGGGATGCCGAACGCGGTGATGCGGCCGCCGCTGCGCACATACTTAAAGGCGTTGGTGATGGCGGGCTGCGCTCCCGACATTTCGCACACCACGTCGAAGCCGTCCTTGACGTGTTTGCGCGGGTCTTCATCGGGAGAGTACACGGCGGAGGCGCCCATGCGGATGGCGAGGTCGGCCCGGTACTTAGAGCTTTCCACGGCCACGACTCTATCGGCTCCGGACGCCTTGGCGACAGCGATGGAAAACAAGCCTTGCGGTCCGCAGCCCATGACCAGCACCGTCTTCGCGGCGACGGGCTCGACGAGCACGGAGTACACCGCGTTGCCGAAAGGCTCGAATAAAGAGCCCATGTCTCTCAAGGAATCGTCGCTGTGCTTCCACGCGCAGCGCGCGGGGACGGCCGCGTACTCGCCGAAGCCGCCGGGGCCGTCCACCCCGATGATCTTCATCTCGCGGCACACGTGGCGCTGGCCGTTCTGGCACTGGTAGCACAGCCCGCAGAAGATGTGGCTCTCGACGGAGACGAAGTCCCCTTTTTTAAAGTCGCGCGCGGACGCGCCGACCTCGGCGATCGTTCCGCAGAACTCGTGACCGAAGGTGGAGGGCGTCTTGAAGCGCTCGGGCGCCCAGGAGTTCCAGCCGTAGATGGGAAGGTCCGAGCCGCAGATGGAGGCGCGGTGCACCTTGACCAGCACCTCGTCGGGCTTGATCTTGAGGTCGTCCGTGGTCTCGAAGGCGGCGCCGGGGGCCGGCGTTTTTTTCAGCAGGGCTTTCATTCGAAAAAATTCCTCACGATGAACAGCAGGTTTTCCTTTCGCTCGCGCAGGCGCCGGTAGAAATACGGGAACCAATGGGTGCCGTAAGGAACGTAGACGCGCACCGTGTGGCCCTTCTCGCGCAGCTCCCGCGCGCGCTTGCCGCGGATGCCGTACAGCATCTGCAGCTCATAGTCGGATTTGACGAGGCCGGCCGCGTCGAAGGCCTTGAGCGCGTGCTCGATGCGCGCGTCGTCGTGCGTCGCCATGGCCGGGATCGGCGCCTTGGCAAGGATCTCCGCGCACCTGTCGTAGTTCGCGTCCACGTCCTTCTTGTCGGGGAACGCGACGGTGTCCGGCTCCTTGTACGCGCCTTTGCAGAGCCGCACGCGGACCTTGCGCGCGACGGCGTCGCGGCAGTCCTGCTCGGTACGGCGCAGCGCGGCCTGGAGCACGATCCCGACGCCCGGATGAGCGTCGTGCAGGGAATAAAAGATGTCGAGCGTTTTCTGAGTAAACGCTGACCCTTCCATGTCGATGCGCACGAAGTTCTTGAGCTTCTCCGCCTCCGCGACGATGCGCAGGAGGCTCTCCTTGGCGAGGGCGTCGTCGAAGCCCATGCCTAGCTGGGATAGCTTGAGCGATATGTTCGCGTCCACGCCGGACTGGGCGATGCGGCGCAGCATCGCGAGGTTCTCCTCGGCCGCCGCCAGCGCGTGCGCCTTGTCGTGGCTGTCCTCGCCGAGGTTGTCGAGGGTGACCTTCAGTCCGTCGGCGTTCAGCGCGCGGACCGCCTCGATCGCGTCGTCGATGTCGTCGCCTGCGACGAAACGGTGGGCCAGGAAGGTCAGCGCTCTCACGGCGCGATTCTACTAAAGATTCAGGCGGTCGAGGATCGAGCCGGAGGAGCGCTGGAAGAGCAGGAACAGCCACCCGGCCAGGAACAGCAGGCCGCCGATCGGCGTGACGGCGCCCCATTTGCGCACGCCGGTCAAGGCGAGGATGTACAGGCTGCCGGAGAAGATCACGATCCCGGCGCTGAAGCACCAGGCGGCCTTGGAAGGGCCGCGCAGGGAGGCGAGCAGGAGAAGAGCCAGCGCATGATAGACCTGATACTTCACGCCGGTCTCGAACACCTCGAGCATGTCGGGAGAAAGCCGGCTCTTGAGCGCGTGGGCGCCGAAGGCGCCCAGGCCCACGGCCAGGAACATAAAACCGGCGCCGAGGCGGGCCATCACGGCGGTCGTCATCCCTATTCCGCGTCGAGCGGGTCGTTGACGAGGACGCCGTTCTGATCGCGGCGCAGCAGATGGAAGTAGGTCGAGATCTCCTCGGCGCGCGGATTGCCGAGCGCCAAGATCGCGGCCTGGCGCATCGCCGGCTCGCGGTCGCGGGCGGCGATATCCTTGAGCAGGTCCTCCTGGCTCGATTGGACGCGGTTGGCGTGCATCAGGATGGCCGTGCGGCGCACGTCGGCCTTCTCCGCCGTGTTCCGGGCAAGGTCATAGGCGAGGCCGCGGACGCTGGGAGAGCCCATGCCGCCGTAGAGGCTCTTGAGGGCCTCGACGCGCGCGTTTTGGTCGTGGTCGCGGCGCGCGATGTCCTCGAGGGCGTCCTGCACGCGGTTGTCGTTCGCGGCGGCGAACAGCCCCCAGATCGCGGCGCGGCGCACGGCCGGGTCGCTCTCGCGGCGGGCGGCGTCGAGCAGGTCGTTGCGCACGTCGGAGCGCTGGGAGGCGGTCCAGTACAGGGACTTGTACGAGATCGCACGCAGCCCGGCGTCGGAGCCGCGCTCGGCCTGCTCGAGCAGGGCGCGATAGACCTCGGTGTAGCCGGAGACGACGGAGAGGGTCTTCGCGGCCTCGCGGCGCACGGCAAGCTCTTCGTTGCGATTGCGGTAGACGTCCATGATCCGGTCGCGGGTGCTGGAGCGCTGGGCGACCCAGGCCTTGAGGGAGCGCACGGCCTGGCGGCGCACCTCGGCGTCGGGATCGCGCAGGAGGTCGAGCAGGGCGTCCGTCTCGTTCCAGGAGGCAAGCTTGAAAGACGCGCTCATCGAGGCGGAGACCGCCGCGGCGGACGCGGCGAAGGCGGCTTCGGAGGACGGCGCGGCGGACGCCGTCGCGGCGAGAACGCTAGCAACCAACCAGGTGGTCATTATCATAGCCCGATTTTGACACAGGGCCGGCCCGGCCCGCAAGTCCTATTTTCGTCCTAGGACTTCAGGCGCCTTATGGTGTCAGGCCTAACGGTAATGACAGTATTTTCAGGGCAGGCCTGATAAATACTGTCATTACCGTTAGGCCTGACACCTTTTTGAGGCTTTAAGCGAGGGACTTCCAGAACTTGCGGAAGTCGGCGGGAGGGTCGGCCTCGAAGCGCGCGGGGCGGCCGGTGAACGGGTGCTCGAAGGCGATGCGGTAGGCGTGCAGCATCAGGCGGGGCGCGGCGGGCACGCCTCTGCGGTCGAACTCGGGATCGCCCATCACCGGGTGGCCGATATGCGCCAGGTGCGCCCGGATCTGATGAGTGCGGCCGGTCAGCGGCTTCGCCTCGACGAGCGCGGCGATCTTCTTCGCGGTCGCCACGCGGAAGTTCGTCTCCGACGGCTTGCCAAGCGGGGTGACGACGATCTGCCGCTGCCCCGGCTCGCGGCCGATGGGCGCGTTCACGCGCGAGGTCGGCGGCGGGACGCCGCGCACGATCGCGCGGTAGGTCTTGTCCATGAAGCGCTCCTTGAACATGTCGGTGAGCGCGGCGTAGGTCTCGGGATCCTTGGCGACGAGCAGCACGCCGCTCGTCGGGCGGTCGAGGCGGTGGACGATGCCGCATCGAGGCGTGCCGGCCTTGAGGATCGCCGGACGGTGCACCTGAAGCTCGGCGGCGAGGTTGGTCTCGCGGCCGGCGCGCGCCGCTTCGGGGCTCTTGAGCCACGAGTCGCCGAGAGGATGCATGAGCAGGCCCGAGGGCTTATTAAGGACGAGCAGGCGCTTGTCCTCGAACAGGACCCAGGACTCGAAGTCGTCGGAGGACGCGGAGGCCGTCTCCGGCAGCTCGACCTCGATGCGCTGGCCCTCGAGGATCGGCTCGTCGGCGTCGACGACCTTGCCGTCCAGCGTGACCGCGCCGCGCTTAATCATCTCCTTCAAGAAGGCCCGGCTGTAGCCGGTCAGATTCTTTGAGAGGAACGCGTCCAGGCGCGGCAGGTCGTGCTCGACGATCAGGCGTTTCTTCATTTGGACTTTCTCCGTAAAGCGAGTGCGGCGACGGTCGCCGCCGCGGCCGCGAGGGCGACCCACTGCGACGGCGAGAGGCCGAGCGCGAAGGTCCCGCGATCGTCGCCGCGCAGGAACTCGACGGCGAAGCGCAGCGCGGCATAGCCCAGGATGTAGCCGGCGAGGCCGCTTCCGCGAGGAAGGCGGCCGGACGCCACGCGCGGCAGGACGTGGCGCGCGAGAACGACGAACAAGACGAGGTTCAGCACGGCTTCGTACACCTGAGTCGGATGGCGCGAGGGGTCGCCGGCCATCGCGATGCCCCACGGAAGATCCGTATGCCGGCCGTAGCAGCAGCCGGCCGCGAGGCAGCCGAAGCGCCCGATGCCGTGGCCGAGCGCCAGCGCGGTCATGCACCAGTCCGCGAGCTTGAGGAAGGGGAGCTTGAGGCGGTAGGCGTGCCAAAGGCCCGCCGCGAGGCCGCCGATGAGCCCGCCATAGAAGACGAAGCCGTAGCGCAGGGCCTCCCAAGTAAACGCGAAGGCTCCGGGCGTGACGAGAAAGTACATGACCTTGCCGCCCACGAAGGCGCCGCCGAAGCACCAGTAGACGATGTCCCAGATCTCGTTCTCGCTCAGGCCCATGTCGGCGCGGCGCGAAACAAGCCATTTCACGCCCGCGAGCCAGCCGAGCGCGACAAGCACGCCGTAGGTCGAGATCTCGAGCGGACCGAGCGTCAGCAGGACGGGGAGCATCGTCTCCTCCACGCCAGGACCCCGGCCGCCGCGGCGATCAGACCGAGCCCGTACGCCTGCTCCTGCGTAAATCCCGCCGCCAGCGGGATGCCGTCCGCGCGCGCGAACTCCGTCAGAAAGCGCAGGGTCCCGTAGCCGGCGAAGTGGCCGGCCACGACGAGGCCGGGTTTCGTCTTGCCCGCCTCGGTCGCGCGCAGGATCGCGAACAGCACCGCGCAGATCAGCAGGATGCCGAAGGCCTCGTAAAGCTGAGTCGGATGAAGCGGCACGCCCCGGAGATGCTCCGGCACCATCGAGCGCGGGTCCGTGAACGCCACCGCCCAGGGAAGCTCCGCCGGCCGGCCGTAGCAGCAGCCGGCGAGGAAGCAGCCGAGCCGGCCGAAGGCCTGCCAGAAGAAGGCGGTGAGAAACATGTAGTCGGCGAGCTTGAGGAACGGGATCTTTTTCCAGCGCGCGAACGCGAAGACCGCGAGCGGCACGCTGACGAAGCCGCCGAAGGAGGCGTAGCCGTTCATGAACGACGGGCGCGTGAAGCCGAACTGGAGCATGTGCATCAGCTTGCCGCCGGCGAAGCCCGACAGCACGGCCAGGTTCAACAGCCCCCAGAACGACTCCTCATCGCGCAGGCCCATCTTCTCGCGCCGCAGCCACAGCAGGCGCGCGCCGAGGACGCCGCCGAGCGTGATCGCGGCTCCGTAGCCGTACAGATGGAAGGGCCCGAATGAGAAAAGAACGGGAAGCACGGACCTATTGTAGCCCTATTTGCGCTTCGCGGGCGGAGGGAAGCGGTACTCGATCTCGCCCTTCTTGATGTAGCCGAGCTCGAGGCGGGCGAGGCGCTCGACGGGGCCGTCGCCGGCGCGCAGCGCCTGGAGGCGGCTTTCGAGGTCCTTCTCGTCTCGCTTGAGCGCGACGATCTCATTATTGAGGCGGCGCAGCTCGAGCCAGTTGCGCGTCAGGGAGCGGAAGCCGCCGTTGCCGAAGAACACGAACACGATCGCGGCCGCGGTCAGCGCTCGGCCCCAGTGGGCGCGGACGAAATCGGACGCGCGCCGGGCCCGCTCCTTCATTTAAAGGCGACGGCGAGGAAGGGCGAGAACGCGGCGCCCCCCGCGTAAGAGGCCTTGCTCCCGAGCTCCGCCTCGATCTGCAGAAGCCGGTTGTACTTGGCCAGGCGCTCGGAGCGGCAGGGCGCTCCGGTCTTGATGGCGCCCGCGTTGACCGCGACCGCGAGGTCGGCGATGAAGGCGTCCTCGGTTTCGCCGCTGCGATGGGAAATGACCGTCGAGAAGCCGGCCTTCTGCGCGTCGGTGATCGCCGTCACCGTCTCCGTCAGGCTGCCGATCTGGTTGACCTTGATGAGGATGGCGTTGGCCGACTGCTCCTTGATGCCGCGCGCCAGCCTCACGGGGTTCGTCACGAACAGGTCGTCGCCGATCAGCCGCAGGCGCTCGCCGAGCTTGCCGGTCATCGCCTTCCAGCCCGCCCAGTCGTCCTCCGCAAGCGGGTCCTCGATCGAGATGATCCCGTATTTGGCCGCCCAGGCGTCGTAAATCTTCGCGATGTCGGCGGAGGACAGCGCCTTGCCCTCGAGGGTGTACTTGCCGCCCTTGAAGTATTCGCTCGCGGCGCAATCGAGCGCCAGGCGAACCTTGCCCGCGTAGCCGGCCTTGGCGATCGACTCGGTCAGGACGTCGAGCGCCTCGGCGTGCGTCTTGAGCCGCGGCGCGAAGCCGCCCTCGTCGCCGACCGCGGTCGTCATCCCGAGCTCGGCCAGGGCCTTCTTCAGGATCTGGTAGATCTCGGCGCCGGCGCGAAGGCCGTCGGAGAAGGAGCCCGCCTCGGTGGGCACGATCATGAACTCCTGCACGTCGAGGCCGGAGTCGGCGTGCTTGCCGCCGTTGATCACGTTGAGCATGGGCGCGGGCAGCACGAAGTCCTTCGCCGGCGCGGCGTACGCCTTTCGGATCCACGCGTAGAGCGGGAGCTTCGCCGAGGCGGCTTGCGCGCGCGCGGCGGCGAGCGAGACGGCGAGGATCGCGTTCGCGCCGAGGCGGCCCTTGTTCGGCGTACCGTCGGCCGCGATCATCTTGGCGTCGAGCGCGGACTGCTCGGCGGCGTCGAGGCCCTTGACGGCCTTGGCGAGCTCGCCGTTCACGTTCGCGACGGCCTTGAGCACGCCCTTGCCGAGGTAGCGGGACTTGTCGCCGTCGCGCAGCTCGACGGCCTCGTGCTCGCCCGTCGACGCCCCGCTGGGCACGCCCGCGGAGCCTTCGCTGCCGTCGGCCAGCACGACGGTCGCGGACACCGTCGGGAAGCCCCGGCTGTCGAGAATTTCGAGCGCTCGAACCGATTCGATCTTGGACATTAGAATTTCCCCGAGAGCAATTTTTTACCGGCGTCGATCATCTCCGCCAGGCGCTTGGGCGTGTGCGCCTCGGCGTAAACCCGGAACACCGGCTCGGTGCCCGAGCTGCGCAGGCCGAGCCAGGAGCCGTCACGCAGGATGAACTTGAAGCCGTCGCTCTGGTCGATGCGCCAGACGGCTGCGCCGCCCAACTCTAACGGCGGCTTGACCTTCAGGCGGCCTTCGAGCTCGATGATGTCCCGCAGCCTCTCCATCTTATAATTCAGGCGCGCGCCGTGGAAGGCGCCGAGCTTCTTGAACAGGCGGTCCCGCACGACGGCTAGCGGCTTCTTCTCGAAGGCGACGAGCTCAAGCATCAGCACGCAGGCGAGGATGCCGTCTTTTTCCGGGACGTGGCCGCGGATGGAGAGCCCGCCGGACTCCTCGCCGGCGAGGAGGAACGGCCCCGAGCGCAGCAGCTCGCCCAGGTATTTGAAGCCGACCGGGGTCTCGCGCGTCTCCGAGCCGTGGGACTTGGCCACGGCGTCGATGAAGTGGGAGGTCATGACGGAACGGGCCGCCTTGCCCTTCAGCCCGCGGTTGACGACCAGGTGCTCGTAGGCGAGCGCCACCACCTCGTTGGCCTGGATCCAGACGCCGCCCGCGTCGAGGATGCCGAAGCGGTCGCCGTCGCCATCGCAGGCGAGGCCGAGATGGAGCTTCTGCTTCTTGACCTGCTCAGCGAGGCCGGCCATGGACTCGGGGGTGGGCTCGGGAGAGATGCCGCCGAGCAGGACGTCGCGCTCCTCGTTGCGGGCGAAGACTTCCACGCCCAGGCGCTCCTCCAAAAACGCGCGCAGGTACAGGCGCGCCGAGCCGTGCATCGCGTCGACGCCGACCTTGAGCTTCGCCTTCTTGATCGCCTTGACGTCGAGCAGGCTCTCGAGCTGGTCGAAGTAGGACTTACGGAAATCCACCTTGTCCGTCCAGGCCTCCTTGGCCGAGCGCTCATCCGACATCGTCTTGATCGCGTGATCGCCCAGCAGCTCGATGCGGCGCTCGAGGTCGTTGGTCACGGCCGGAGAGGCGGAGCCGCCCCAGTAGGGCATCCACTTGAAGCCGTTGTACTGCGCGGGGTTGTGGGAGGCGGTGATCATGGCGCCGCCGACGGCCTTGTTGGCGAGCACGGCCCAGGCGAGCGCCGGCGTGGGCAGGTCTGCCGCGGAGAGCAAGGTGCGGATGCCGTCGTTGGCGAGCACCGCGGCGACCTCGTGCGCGAAGTCCTCGGACTGGAAGCGGGTGTCGTAGCCGACGATGACGGTCGGCACGCGGCTGGGGGCGGTCCCGGCCAGGAACTGGCGGTACTCGTCGCTGTTGTAGCCGACCTCGGGGCTTTCCTTCACGCAGCCCGCGACGCTGTGGGCGACCTTGCGGACGTTCTGAAACGTAAAGTCGTCCGAGACGATGCCGCGCCAACCGGAAGTGCCGAATCTGATCATTGAACCCCTTGAGCCCTTTGAATGGTGGGCCGCATATTAGGATAAGCGCGGGCAAAGGTCAATCCTCTTGACGTGGACCCCTTCGTATAGGTCTTAGGGCCTATTGACGTCTAGGTCCTTGGCCCTATGGCGCCGGAGGGGTTCCGGGGCTATGCTCTGAAGGTCGAAAGAAAGCCGGGAGAACAAAGATGAATATCAGAAACCCCCTCGCCGCCGCCCTCCTTCTGACGGCCACGCAATCCATAGCGCAGCCGACCCTCAACCCGACCCCGAACCCGAATCTCGCTTCCTTCTACGGCGTGAGCTCCTCCGCCAGCCTCCTAGACGACGCCACGTTCAGCTGCAGTTCCCCCCTCCTCGTCCATATTCCTTACGCCCCCTGCACGTCCCAGCAGCTCCGAGACCGGGAGAGCTTCTACGGGGTGTGCCCCCCTCAAAGCGTGGCCTGCAAGGACTACATGGTGCGCCTCTTGAGCGGGGCCAATCCAGCCGGAACGATCGCCGCCCACACCCCGCCTCCGGACACGGAGTGGGCCTCGCCGACCTGCACGCACATCCCCTGCGCGCTCAAGGAGAACAAGAGCGGGGACACGAAAAAGGATGAGCCCAATAATAATTCCGAGGTCAATGACGCCATCCAGGGCCCTCCCCAGATGGTGGACATGCCCGAAGGCGGCCCCCAGGGCAAGATGCTCCAGTACCCGAGCGGCCGCGTCGAGTACTGCTTCGACAATTCCTGCTCCAAAACGAGCGGCACGCCGATGACCCCCAAGGAGGCCGCGGCGTACCTGAAGAACGAATACGCGGATCAGAAGCAGCTCGCCAACAGCATCAACAGCGGCAGCCCCAGCCTGACCAACGCCGGCAACTCGATCTCCGGCCTCGGCATGGACGACAGCGGCAGCAACACGCCGTCCGGGGACACCTCGAGAACGAATACGAACACGGGCGGCGCGACCCCTCCGCCCTCGGAGAGATCGACGCCCAATACCCCCTCCGCGGGCGGCACGGAGGACAATTCCGGCGGCGGCATGACGTCCACCGGGGACAACAGCCCGCGCGGCCTCGGCTCCGACATCGGCGGCGACCTGGGCCGCCTCGGGGGCGACTCAGGCTCCTCTTCCTCCTCAGGCGGCGGGATCGCCTCCGCCGGCGGCAACGAATCCATCATCCGGGTAAACGGCACGGTCGCGGCGGAGGAAGCCGTCAAGGGCGGCTACACCTACACCCGGATTGGAGCGGCCGCGAAGGGCACCGAATCGATCATCAAAGGCGGCGCGGCGACCTTCCAATCGGAGTCCGAAAACGGCCGCCGCGACGTCGACTCGACGATCGGCGACGGCAGCAACCTGGGCAAGATCCAGGCCGAGAGGCAGTAGCCGGTCGCCGGGCCTAGGCCCATCGGCCTAGGCCCTCCCGGGCCCTAGGACACTGACCGCCGAAGCCCTTTCCCGCTATCCTCTTAGCAGGAAAGGACATGAGAACCCTGATCACGACGGCGATGTTCGCGGCGATGCTGGCCCTGCCCGCCGCGGCGGAAATCAAAAGCCCCACGATCTCGCACGATCCCCTGATGAGCCAGATCATGAGCCGCCAGCTCACCCTGCCCGCCGGCGGCGTCACCGGCTCCACGCGCCTCGGCTCCGGTCAGACGATCACGCTCAGCATCGTCGACCCCCTCGCCCCCCTTCAGCCCGTCGAAGGCCTCGTCGAGAAGCCCGCCGCCAAGGCGAAGGCCGTCCGCAAGGCCCGCCGAGCCGACGAGCAGCTCAAGAAGATGTCCGGCGAGAAGCGCGCCGCCGACTGGTCGGGCCGAAAGTAGCCTGCGGCTAAGGCCGCGACCCGAAGATCGCCCGCGAGACCCTCTCCGGGCATTCCTGCTGAGGCAGGTGACCGCAGGCGGGAATCAGCTCCACGCTCGCGCCGCGGATGCCGCGGCGGGTGCGCTCGACGAAGCCGACGGGCAGCACGCCGTCCGCCTCGCCCCACACGATCACGGTCTCGGCCTTCACGTCCTGAAGCCGGGAATCGAGGAGGTCCTCGAGCTTGAGCGCGGCGAGAATCGCCGCGGGGGGACGCGAACGGATGGAGGCGACGAGGGCGGGCCAGACACGCTCGGGAACGGGGCGAGGCTTGGCGGAGGCCTTGGTGTTGAAGGCCTTCATCGCCGGAATCGTCGGATCGGCCAAGGTCTTCGCGGCCTGAAGCGCCAGCCCGCTCGGATCGCTCAGGCCCGCCGCGTTGACCAGCACGAGGCGCTTGACGCCCTGCGGCCAGTCCACCGCCAGCCAGCCCGAGATCCAGCCGCCCAGGCTATTGCCCGCGACGGTCCACTCCGGGCAACGCGTCTCGAGCGCCGTTCGCAGGACGCGCGCCTGCGCGCGTATGCCGTAGTCGGCCGCCGGCGCCGAGCCCTCCGTGCCGGGCATGTCCACCGCGACGATCAAGGTGCCGTCGGGCGGAGCGGCCGCGCCGTCCGTGCCGAGCATGGTCTTGTCCCAGGTCATCGCGCTATCGCCGAGGCCGTGCACGAGCGCGACGCACCGGCAGGCCGCGCCCGGCCGGCAGGAGCTCATCTCATACGCGATCAGCGGCCCGGCCGCCACGCGCCTCGCCCCGCCGCGCCACAGCGCCAGCCGCCTCAGCGCCATGTGCGTCTGAAACGGCGCGAACGCCACCGCCGCCGCGCCCGCCGCCGCGACCAGCAGAATAATCAGCCCGACGACGAAAGCGCGTTTCATGAGGGCATGATAGTAAAAAGGACGATGACGAAAAGCGGGCCTCCCGTCGATATGGTGTCAGGCCTTCCACTATTCCACTTTACAAAGTGGAATAGTGGAAGGCCTGACACCTCAGCAGTCGTAGTAGAATAGGCGCGATGACGAAAAGCGAGGCGCTGACCGCGGCCTGCAGGCTGGCGAAGCCGGGAGCGGGCACCTGCGCGTGGTGCGGCTCGGCGTTGCCCAAGGGGCGCAAGCGGTGGTGCAAGGACCGCTGCGCAACCGTATTCTGGAAGAACCACTGGTGGTCGCGCGCGCGGCGCGCGGCGAAGCGCCGGGACAAGTACGCCTGCGTGAAATGCGGCGGCGGCCGGCCGCTCGAGGTCAATCACATCGTACCCTGCAAGGGCGCCCACGGCACGCTCAGCTGCGCGCACCACCTCGTGAACCTCGAGACCTTGTGCGTCCCCTGCCACCGAGCCTACACCTATGACCAGCCTCGATAAATACGGACTTTACGCGTCGGCGGTTCAGCAGCCCGACGTCGACGTAAGATTCTTCCGCGAGCTGTACCGCCAGCTGCGCGGCCGCGCGCCCAAGCTGCTGCGCGAGGATTTCTGCGGGAGCTTCGGCGTGTGCTGCGAGTGGGTGAAGCTCGGCCCCGACTACCGCGCGTACGGCCGGGACCTCGGCGCCGGGCCGGTCGCGTACGGGACAAAGAACTTCCTCACCAAGCTCACTCCCGAGCAGAAAAGCCGCGTGGTGATCGAGCGCAAAGATGTCCTCGCGCCCGGCGGCCCCAAGAGCGACCTGATCATGGCGATGAACTTCTCCTACTTCTTCTTCCAGAAGCGGGCGGAGCTCAAGGCCTACTTCAAGGCCTGCTTTAAGAACCTCCGCCGCGACGGCGTCCTGGCGCTCGACTGCTTCGGCGGCGGCGGCGTCCAGCGGCCGAACGTGGAACGGACCGTCCATCCCCGCTTCACCTACTACTGGGAGCAGTACGATTACGATCCCGTCTACAACACGGCGCAGTGCGCGATGCACTTCAAGCCCAAAGGCGGGAAGAAGGTCCGCGACGTCTTCACCTACGACTGGCGCGTCTGGTCGATCGCCGAGATCCGCGAATTATTGGCCGAGGCCGGCTTCGCGCGCTCGCACGTTTACTGGGAAGGCGACGATGGCCGCCACGGCAACGGCAAGTTCGCCCTCGACGAGAACGGCGGCCGCGAGGACATCTGGATCGCGATGATCCTCGCCGAGAAGTAGCTTAAGGCGCCAGACGCTTCAGGGCTTCTTCGAGAGCGGCGACGCGCTTTTCCAGCTCTCCGACACGGTCCACGGCGGGCGCCTTCGCGACGGCGGGCGCCGCGACGGGCGCCGCGGCGGCTGAGCCGCCGGTGAACAGCTGACGCCAGCGGCTTTCCTTCTGGCCGGCCTGGCGCGGCAGCTTGGCGACCCAGGGCTCGGCGCGCAGGGAGACGTCTTGGAGAAAAGATTCGACCTCGGCGCTGCCCGTGAACTCGCACATCCGGTCGGTGCGGGTCTTGAGCTCGCCCGCGGTCTGCGGGCCGCGCAGCAGGAGCACGCAGAGCACGGCGATCGCCTTCGCGTCGGAGCCTTCGAGCAGGATCTCGGCATGGTGCATGAACTTGGGAACGCGGCTGCCCGGCTCGTGGATGCGTCCCGCCAGATTGCGCTCGATGAGCGCGTGGAGGCCCTGCGCGACGACGGGCTCCTCGAGGCTCATCACCGGCTCGCGGCTCGTCTTCTGATTGCACGCGGACACCAGGCTGTTGAGCGTCAAGGGGTACGACTCCGGCGTCGTGAGGGATTTTTCCACCAGCGCGCCGAGCACGCGCGCCTCGATCTCGTTGAGTTCGGTGATCATGCGGTGATTCTAATTTATTTGCGCGCCTTGGGCCGGTCGATGGCGAGGCGCGCCTCCTTGCCGACGTGGCGACGAAAGGCGCCGCGCGCCTCATCCGTGTCGATGCGCGAGAGGGCCAGGGCCGCGGCAAAACGGACGTCCTCGCTGCGGTCCTTCAAGGCTTTCGTGAGCAGCGGCACTACGCCGTCGTGCGCCGCGCCGATGTTGCCCAGCGCGAGGCCGGCGCTCGCGCGCACGCGCGCGCTCCGGTCGCCCAACGCGGCCATGAGCGCGTCAAGCGCGGGCGCCGCCTTCGCGCCGAGGTGGCCGAGGTCGTCGGCGGCGCGCGCGCGCGTGCGGACGTCCCCCCGCTTGAGCGCGCGCAGGAGCCCCGGCAGGGGGTCGTGCGGGGCCTTGCCGCCGGCGTCCTCCATAATTAGCCCCGGCGCGTCCACGGCGTGGTCGCGCGGAGCCAACCCAACGGGCCGGGGCAAGGTCTCCGGCGCGGCCGCGCGCCGTCCGATCATGGCGAGGACGACGCCCGGACGAGAGACGGCCGCCGTAGACGGATCGAGCAGGACGTCGAGCTCGGCGTGCCGCTCGAACTTCGTCGGCGCCGGAAGCTCCTCGGCCGGGCGCGCGCGCCTCGCCGCGGGCGCGGGGGCCGGCGGGACCGGATCGCGGGTCACGACGACGTTCTCCGCGGGCTCTTCGCTCGCAGGAGGCTCCGCGGCCGGGGCGGCCTCCGGCACGACGGCGGCCCGAGGAACCGGCGGCGGCACGGCCGCCGCAACGGCCGACGCCCGCTCCTTGCCGCGCGCCCAGGGCGCGCGGCCGGGGCCGGACTGATCGCGGCAGGCGTTGAGATCCTTGCTGCTCGCGTCCGAGATCCAGCCCATGGCCTTGGCTTCCTCCCCCTCCGGGCCGTGGCTGCCGAGGCTGTGGAGCGTCATGAGCCTCACGACGGGACACGATTCATGGCGCAGGAGGCGATTGAGGACCGGAACCCCCTCGGTGCCGCGCGCCCCGAGGGCGTGGACGGCGGTCATGCGCACTTGCCAGTCGCCGTCGTCCGTCGCGAGCGCCAGGCCGGGAATGCCCTCCGACTGCAGGTAGTCGAGCTCGTGCACCGCATGGATGCGGGCGTTCCAGTTTCCCGTCTCGAGCTGCACGATGATCGCCTTGAGATTTCGGTTGGCGACCGAGGCCTCCTCGAAGGACCATGCCGGAGCGGCGGCGAGCAGGATCGACGCGGCGAGGCCGGGGGCTCGAAGCACACTCCAGTTTAACCCCTTTGCGCGGAAGGTCAAGCCCCGATCGGCCCGGATCCTTCGGACACGGCACAGATGCGCTCAGGAAATTCCTACAGCATCTAGCGCCAGCCGGGCTTGTCGCGGGCAATGGCCGGACGGCCCTCGCCGAAGCGGAACACCAGAGAGTACTTGAACAGGTCGCCGAGCGCGCCCGACGGGGACCAGGCGAAATCGACCTCGAGCGAGCGCCAGGCGACGCCGAAGCCGAACGAGGCGCCCGCGAAGCCTCCCGCGTCGGCGCGCGCCGTGTTCAGGCCGCCGCGCGCCGACGCGAACAGCTCCGGCGCCGGGCTCCAGCGCCGCTCGACGCCGAGGCCCAGCGCCGGCCGGTCGTCCTTGGGCAGCTCGAGCTGGGCCGCGAGCAGCCAGCCGTCGCGCGGCTTGTAGGATCCGCCCGCGTAGTAGGCGGTCGGCAGCGGATCGGCGACCGTCGCGTAGCGCAGGCTGCCGCCGAAGCCGCGCACGCCCGCGCCGGCCGTGCCGCGCTCCCCTTTCCACAAGAAGCCGCCGTCCCAGGTCAGCGCCGTCGCGCGCGCGGTGTCGAGCGCGGAGTCCACGAACTTCGCCGTGCCGCCGACGGCCCACTTCGTGCCGTTGAGGTTGTAGCCGTAGGACAGCGCGTAGGCGCGGTCCGAGGAGGCGAAGGTCCCGCTCGGCGAGTCGGTCTCGATGAGGCCGCGGCGCTCGATGCCCGACGCGGACAGGCTGTACACCGACAGGGCGGTCACGCCGTAGGCGTTGGCCCGGAGCGGCGAGTCGCGCCAGGACAGCAGCGGCACCGAGAGGATGACCGCGTCGTAGGAGATGTCCTCGAACCGGGACTCGTGCGCGGCGCCCGCTTCCACGCGATCGAGGAAGCCCAGGCCCGCCGGGTTATACCAGGCGGCGTAGACGTCGTCGGCGACGCCGCCCAGGGCTTCGCCCATCGCCGCCCCGCGCGCGCCGGGGGCCAGGCGCAGGAAGGCGCCGGCCGCGGTTCCCTTGCCCGCGGAGCCCGCGCTCGCGGACGACGCGAGAAGCAGGAGGGCGGCGAGGAGGGCGGACCTCATTTGATCACCGCCATCTTGAAGCTCTTGCGCTGGGAGCCGATCTCGATCAGGCCGATGTACAGGCCGCTCGCCACGTCGCGCCCCTCGTCGTTGCGCCCGTCCCAGCCCTGATAATAGGACTGGCCGCCCGCGAGCACGCCCATCCCGATCTCGCGGATCAGGCGGCCGGTCGCGTCATAGACCCGCAGCTTGGCCGAGCCGGACAGCCCCACGGGCACGGCGACGCGGATCATCGTGCCGCGTACGGTCAGCGCGCCCGCGCCGTGAATCGCGGTCACGGTCTTGATCTGCAGATCGAACGGGTTGGGGAAGTTGTAGGCCTCGAGGCCCCCGCCGTGCGCCGCGCCTCCGATCGCGCCCGCGCCGGAGGCGAGGAGCACGAAGGTGGAGAAATGGCCGACGTTCACGCTCAGGGAGCGCGCGCTCGCGTCGAGCACGGCCGCTCCTCCGAGCGCGTCGGGCTGAAGCACGTACTGGCCCGAGCCGGGGTTGTACCAGTACAGGTTCAAGGCCGAGGGATCGGCGACAGCGCTCGAATAGACCAGCGTCAGCTGGGCCGGCCGCGCCAGGGTCGGGGGCACGCCGGCGGGCAGCACGATCTCGTAGAAGTCGCTCTGCGCGGGCAAGGACGCCGGCAGGGCCGCCGCGGCCGCGCGCAGGGACGACGGCAGGGAGGCCGCCGAGACCCCGGACGCGGCGGCGGCGCGGCGCAGGATCACGGTCACGCTCGAGGATGCGTCGATGGAGAACGCACCGCGCGGCAGCACGACGCGGCCCGCGTCGCCGTCGCTGACCAGGACGCCGCCCGCCGCGTTGGCCACCGTCGCGCGGTGCGCTCCCGTCTCGCCCGTGTAGAACGCGGCGGTCGCCGACGCGATCAGCTCGCGGGCGTCGGGATTTACGGCGTCGTAGTCGAGGGCCGCGGTGAAGGCGCGCGCGCGCAGCGTAAAGCTCGACTCATTGACGCCCGCGTCGTAGTTCACGCTCAGGCGGCGCCGGTCGGCGGAGAGCGTCGCGCCGGAGAGGGCGCCCGCGGCCGTCACCGTCGAGACGAGCGCGGACGCGTCGTCGTCGGAGACCGCGCGCGCGCGCAGCGGACGGGAGAAGATGAACTCGACGGCGGTGCGCGTCCCGGCCCGGCGCGAGCGCGCCGCTACCGTCGGCGCGGGCGGGCGCACGATCAGGTTGACGACGCGGGCCTCGGCCGTGCTCGCGAGCACGATGGCGGAGGCCTCGGCCGGGGCGACGGCCTCGTCGCCCGTGGTCAGGGCGAGGACGCGGTAGGACCGTCCCGCGCGCAGGCCGCCGATCTTATAGGCGACGGCCGCGCGTGCCGCCGCGTCCCGCGTTATTGATCCATAGATGAACTCGGACAGGTCGGCGGTGACGGCCGCGACCGCGCGCAGCTCGTCGTCGGGGACGGGCGAGCCGTCGGGCAGGCGCAGCGTGCCGGAGATCGCGCCGCCGCCGCCGAGCGTCAGCGCGCCGAGGTCGGCGAGCGTCCCGGTCAGAATCACCGAGCGGGTCAGGCTCGCCTGCCCGGACGCGGTCACCGTGAGCCGGTAGGCGCCCGTCGCGAGCGACGGGATCGAGAAGGTCCCGTCGGGCTCGGTGCGCAGGGCCAGATCGGCCAAGGGATCGTCCGCCGGCGTCACGCCCGCGCGCTGCAGGAACAGCGCCGCGCCCGGCGCCTCGGCGATCGCCCCGCCGAGGGCGGAATAGAGCGGCGTCCCGTCCGAGGAGACGACGCGCCCGGTCACCGTCGAAATCGCCGGAGGGAGCGAGAAATCCTTGGCCGCGCCGCTCGAGACGTCGAGGGAGGAGAGGCGGACCGCGGCGTGGCCGGGGCCGCTCGCGGTGAGATCGTACCAGCGCGTCGCCGGGCTCAGGCCGCGCAGGAGGTAGCGGCCCGCCGCGTCGGCCGTCGCCGTCGGCCCGTCGCGGCGGCCTTCGGGCAGGCCGGTGCGCAGGGAGGACCGCGCCGAGACGAGCGCACCCGCGACCGGCAGGCCGGTGGCGCCGTCGCTGACGAGGCCCGAAACGGACGCGCCCGAGAACAGGGCCACCACGCCGAGATCCACGGCCTGGCCGGACGCGAGCGCCACGCCGGAGACGCGCGAAGGGACGAGCGCCAGCCCGCCCGGCGCCGCCTCCGCCGGACCGGCGAACTCCACGTCGTAGGTCCCGGGCAGAAGGCCCGTGATGACGAGGCGTCCTTCGGCGTCCACGACGGAGCCGTCGGCGGCCGCGCTCGCCGCGACCGAGCCGCCGGCCGCGTAGGGGACGGCCGTCGCGCGCGCGGTGAAGCCGCGCGGCAGGAGGAAGGAGTTTTCGGCCGACACGAGGACGTGCTCCTCGGTGCCGTCCGGCAGGGGGCGGGACAGGGCCAGGCGCGCGCGGATCGTCGCGGCGGGCACGAGCGCGAGCGCGCGGCCGTCGAGGTCGGAGCCGGCGACGACGACCTCCACCGGCGCCGCGGTCCACACCGCGGGCTCGGTGAGATCCTCGACGCCGAGGCGGTAGCGCCCGTCCGGGACGCCGTCGAGCGCGAAGGAGACTCCGTCGGCGCCGCACGACACGTCGGCCGAGCGCGCGGCGACCCCCTCCTGGTCCGTCAAGGCGACGCGAAGGATGCGCCCATTCGCGAGCCCGGCGGGCGCGGCCACGCGGCCGGACACGCGGCGCCCGCGCGACAGCCGCAGCGACGCGCTCACCGGCGCGGTCCCCACCACAACCGTCGTCTCCGCCGGCGCCGCCTCCGCGCCGTTGGCCGCGTCGCCGTCGAGCTCGCCGGGCACGCGCAGCCGGTACAGGCCGGGCGAGACGCCGCCGAACGAGAAGGAGCCGTCAGCGGAGATCGCGGAGAGGAAAGCGGCCGTGACGAGAGGCGCGCTCGACGACGCCGGCGCCGCGCACGCGCCCGGCGCGAGTGAGCCCGCCCGGCGCAGCGGCGAGAACGACGGATCGTAAGGAAGCAGCTCCGCGTGCAGCGCGGACGCGCTCCGCGCGTCGCCGGAGCCGAGCAGGCAGAACGCCGCGCCGGGCGCGGCGCTGAGCAGGCCGGGAATCGAGCTGACGGCCACGGTGTACGGCGCGCCGGCGGCCGTGCGCGTCGAGAAGCCGATCAGGCCGGAGAAGGCCAGCCGTCCGGTCACCGCGAAGGTCGAGACCGACGCGTCGAGGCTCAGGGCGGCGGTCGTCCCGTCGACGAGGGTCGCGCGCCCGCGAACGAGTCCGCCGTTGGGCGCGAACAGCGCGGTGACTCGCGTCCCGCCCGGAGGCAGGGCCGGCGCGAAGACGGTGACGCTCGAGCAGTGCAGGAGCATGAACGCGCCGGTGACCGTGGAAACCTGGGCGCGGGCCGAGACGATCGTCGGCGCCATCGCCGTCGCGTCGCCGAAGACGAGCGGCGAGGCGCCGTCGGGCTCGAACTGGAGGCCGAGCGAGCGATAGGAGGTCGTCGAGCGGCACGCGCCGCCCGCCAGGGCGGGAACCGCGATCTCGACGCGCAGGCGCGCGTCGAGCTTGGCGAGAGAGAAGGCGACGGCCGCGGTTCCCCCCGCCGTGACGGTCACGGTCGCGCCCTGCGGCGGAACGAGGCCGAAGCCGGGCAAGGCGGCGCGCAGCGTGTAGGTGCCGGCGTCGAGGCCGGAAAGCTCGAAGGCGGCCGAGGAGAACGAGACGTGGGCGCCGAGGCGCAGGCGCGCCGCCGCCCGGTCGAGCCGCCCCACGCCGAGCGCCTCGATCTCGACGTCGAAGCTGCCCGCGGGGCAGGAGCCCGGCGCGCCGCCGGCGGCCGGGAAGCACTGCGTCGCCCCGCGGGTGTCGCCCGGAACGGTGAGCGAGCCGGTGACGCGCGCGGCCAGGCCCGGCGCCAGGTTCAGGCCGTTCAGGTCCCCCGTGCCGGCGATCAGGACGACCGTCGACGAGGACGCGAAGCCCGGCGCCCGAGCCAAGATCGTCCAGGTTCCCGGGTCGAGGCCGTACAGCGCGTACGCCCCGCTCGACGGGCCCGCCGCCCAGGGCACCGAGGAGACGAAGGCCCCGCCGTAGACGCTCGGCTCCGAGTCGCCCGCGCGCCGCGCCGAGATCGTGACGAAGGCGCCGAAGGTGACGGTCGTGGGCAGGACGGCGTAGCCGAACACGTTCGCCACCTTGGCCAGGGACACGGGCAGGTCCGCGCCGCCGGCCGGAACGATCACTCCCGCCGCGCGCGTCGACAGGCCGAGGTCGGGGATCGAGATGTCGAGGTCGTAGGTCCCGGGAGCCGCGGCGGCGACGCTCCAGGTGCTCGCCGCGCGCCCGAAGAGCGGGCCTCCGTCGTCCGAGCTCGCCGCCCCCGAGGCCAGGCGCAAGGTGCCCGAGAAGGCGGCGGTGCCGTCCGCGCGCCGCGCGACGAACTCGCCCAAGGCCTCGCGCGGCGACGGGGCCGAGGCCAGCACGGCGACGCGCAGGTAGGAGGTCGCGGGCAGGGACAGCGTCCCGAGGTCCGTCGGCGGCGACGCGGCCGCGCCCGCCGCGAGCCCGGTCGAGAGCGTCAGCGCGCGGCCGAGCGCGACCACGGCGGTGGAGGCCAGGACCGCGTACGGCCGTCCCGGCGCCAAGCCGCGCAGCTCGAAGTAACCGGTCGAGGACGCGACGGCCCACCGTCCGTCCCCGGAGCCGGAGCCGCTCGCGCGCACGCGCGCGCCGGCGCCGCGCGCGCCGAGGCTGCCGGCGTAGCCGGCGGTCTGGGGCACCACGACCTCGAGCGTGCGATCAAGCGCCGCGCCGCCCGCCGCGCGCAGGCGCACCTTATAGCGGCCGGCCGGAGCGTACACCGGGGGCGACTGAGTCCGGTCGAGGCCGTCCCAGCTCAACAGGATCGGCCGGAGGGCGTCGCCCCGGCCGATCGCGGAGTAGACGGGCGAGGCGAAGGTCGCGCCGTCGGTGGAGAGCAGCGCCTCCCACGCCAGGTCGGGCTCCGCGAAGGTGAAGCGGATGACCGCCGCCGAGGCGGCCGGGTCCGACGCGGACAGCGCGACGCTGGTCGCCCCCGGCGCGAGGGTGGCCGTGTCGATCGAGACCGAGGTGAAGGCGGGCAGCGCCGGGCGCAGGCGAATCGGGCGGGAGGCCTCGACGAACATCGGGGGAAGGCCGCCGCCGGAGAACGTCGCGGTCGCGCGCAGAAGAAGCTCGGCCGGCGCGTCGGTCGTGACCAGCACCGAGAACGACGGCGAGGCCGAAGGCGCCAGGCCGGTCGAGAGCACGATGGAGGCGATCGGGTTTCCGCCCGCGTTGAAGAACTGAGCGCTCGCGTCGGGATTCGCCGCGCCGCCCGAAAGAACCGACAGCGACAGGGACACCGTGCCCGAGGACGCGCCCGGCGCCGGGTTGCCGCACAGGTCCGCGACGAGTAGCTGCATCGTCGCGGAGACGGTCATCGGCGCCAATGACAGAGGCGAGGCGTCCGCGAAGGTCAGGAAGGTGGTGGTCCCCTGGCCGAGCGTGACGACGGGCGCTGTGGAGACCGGCAGCAAGGTTCCCGCGGAGTCGCCGCGGGCCATGAGCCCGAAGACCTGCGCCCCGCGGCCCGCCGGTCCCATCGGGGGCCGGGCGCGGTAGGTCAGCACGATGTTCTGTCCGGGCAGGTAGGACTGGGGGGCTCCGACGGGCACGCTCAGCAGGAGCCAGCCGGGCCCGAGAGTCGTCGCGCCCGACGCGGCGGGCGAAACGGAGGCGACGGGGGCGGCGAGCGAGGTCGAGGCGGCATGCCAGTAGCCGACAGGCGGCGGATATGCGGCCGTCGTCCCGACGGCCACGGTCCACCCTTCCGGCGCGCGCACCGCGAGCGCCCCGCCGGGCCCGATGCCCGAAGCGCCGACCGTGTAGGTCACGGTCGACACGAGCTCGCCGCATCCGGGAGCCGAGGACGGAAGGACCGCGGCGAAGCCCTGTCCGTCCTTCGCGCCGAAGGAGAGCATGCCCCGGTCGAAGGTGAAGGTGCTCGTCGCGGTGGCGGTCAGGCCGGTCGGGTTGTTCGCCACCGCGGTCAGGCGGAAGCCGTGGCCCTCGGCGAAGGCCGCGTCGACGGCTGCGGAGTACCAGGTCGTCCCGAGCCCCAGAGGCGAGGCCAGCGTCGCGGTCGCGTAGGACGGGGCCGCCAAGGCGAAGGCCTGCGCCGTCCAGTCGAAATGGAGGCCGGTGTTCAGGTTGCGCAGGTCGACGAGCACCCGCTCGAGCGCCGATCCGTCCAGCGCGAAGCCGGCCGCGCCGCCGCCGAGCGTGGCCACCCGGGCGCCGTTGGGGACGAAGCCGCCGAGCGTCGGGCTCGTCAAGCTCGGCGGCGCGACGCCGAACGCCGCGCTGGTTCCGACGGCGACCCCGGGGGAGGTCGCGTCCGCCGCGTACAACGTGAAGGTGCCCGTCGTGTAGACGATGATCCCCGAGAAGACGAGCGAGCCCGCGACGAGCGCCTGAGGCGCGGGCAAGGTCGCCGATGAGGCGTTGATCGTCAGCGCCGCGGTGTGGGTGAGCGTCGAGATGAGGTTCCAGTAATTGTCCGTCGCCCGCACCGTCACCGAGAACGGCACGCCGCGAACGCGCGCGGCCGGGCCGCCGGTCTTGCCGGCCACGGTCCCCGGCGCGGCGGCCTCCCCGGGCAGGATCACCTGCAGGCGGGCGAGCGCGTCGGGCGTCACCGTCAAGGTCGTGATCCCGACGGCGAAATTAGCGGTCGCGGTGACCATCGTCGTGCGCGGCGAGGGCTCGGCGCCGAACGGCGTCAAAGTGAAAACCGTCGTGCCGAGCACGAGCGGCCTCGGGGCGGAGACCGTCGTGCCGGGATCGTCCGTCGTCAAGGTCACGGTCTCGGTCGCGTTCGTCACCTGATCCCAGCGCGAGGAAACGGCGATCACGGTCACGGTCAGAGGTATGGAGGCGGGCGCCACCGTCGGCGCCCCCGTCTTGCCCGGCGCCGCGCCGGGCGTGAAGGTCTCGCCGGGCAGGAGCACGAGCAGGCCGGGATTGAACGACCAGTTCACGTTGCCGCCCAGGTTCACGCTGCGTCCGTCGTTGGCGGGAACGTTCAGGCCGCCGCTCGCGTTCGAGTCCGAGACCGCGGTCAGGGTCACGCTCGACAGCGAGAGCACCTGCAGGAACCAGGGCGAACCGGGCACGGTCGAGCGCAGGCGCAGCGGCGTGCCCGACGCCGCGCCCATGCGGAACTCGCCGACGCGCAGGGTCGCCCCGGCGGCGACCGCGAGCGTGCTGCCCGCGACGCCGGCCGTCAGGAACTGCGCCGTCGCCGAGGTCAGGAAGGTCGCGCTCGAAACCGCCTGCCTCAGCCCGTGGAAGTCACCTCCGCCCAGGATGGAAACGGGCTGATGGCTCCGCCCGACGAGCGCTCCGTCGAGGGTGATCGTGCTCGTCTGCGCCTCGAAGAAGCCGCCGGGATTGATGAAGAAGCCGCCCCGCATCGAATGAGCGAACGCGCCCGCGCTGAAAGTTCCGGCGTTCACTGAGAAGTCGCCGCGCACGCGCAAGGACGTCGCCGCGGTGAGCGTGCCGGTCCCCTCGGCGACCAGGTTCCACAGCGTGGCGCCCGGCTGCAGGGCCAAGGTCTGGCTTGAGGCGCCGTTGAAGCGGACCGTGCCGGTCGAGAACGCGGCGAAATCGATCGCGCCGCCGAGCTGGAGAAGGTCCCCGCCGAGCGCGATCGTCCGGCCGCCGAAAGGGCGCACGAGGCCGGTCGAGATGACCAGGGAGCCGGTTAGGTTCAGGTCGGGCGCCTGGAAAACCTCGGAATCGGAGCTCAGCGCGACGTGGATGCTGCCGAGCGTGTTCGACGAGATCGCTCCGCCGCGCGCGCCGCCCGTGCCCTCGAACACCAGCCATGAGTTCGCCGCGTCGCCGGCGTAGGACCAGTTCATCCCCGCGGACGCGCTCAGGTCCGCGCTCCCGCGGAAGGTGATCGTCGAACCGCCGGGCGCGTTGATCACCGACGAGCCCTGCTTGGGATCGAACGAGTTTCCCGCGCCGCCGACGATCAGGCCGCCGGCGAGCACCGCGGCCTTGCCGTTCGACAGGATCAGCTTTGCGTTGATGATCGAGCCCGCCCCGATCGTGATCGACGAGCCCGAGGGCGTCCAGTTCACGGTGTGCTGTACGCCGCCGTAGATCGCCCCCGCGGTGTTCCATTGCGAGCCGACGACGGTGAGCGTCCGCAGGAAGCCGTCGAAATAACCTCCGGGGTTGATCGTGAAGTTTCCCCATGTCGAATCCAGGCCCATGCGAACCGGATTCGGATTGTTCACGACGACCGAGTCCAGCGAGGGGAAGCTGACCGTCTGGCTCGAAGCGCCCGCGAACGTCACCGTCGAGCCCGCGAAGGTCAGCCCCGAGCCGCCGCCGATGAACATGTCGCCGCCGATCGAGAGCGCGCGTCCGGCGAAGTTGAGCGTCCCGCCGCGCCATTCGAGCTGGGCCGTCAGGTTCAGATCTGAGGCGATCGTCACCCCGACCGTGTTTGACGCGACTAACGCCGCGAAAGAGCTTCCGGGCAGAAGCGCGACGCTTTGCGCGGCGCTCCCCTCGAAGATCGCGCGGCTGCGAGCGCCTTGGACAACGCCTCCGGTGTGGTACCACCGGCCGCGCAAGCTCACCGTCGAGCCTCCGAGGTCCAGGGTGCCGCCCGCCACCGTCATCGTCGAGGCGACGCTGACGGTCGTGGAGAAGGCCACGGTCAGCGACGGGCCGGCGACCGTGAGGTAGTCAAAGGTCGCGCCGGCGGAGACCGTCAGCGTCGAGCCGAAAGCGCCCGTGAAGGTCACGGTCGATCTCGGAAGCTCGACGCCTCCGAGGGCGTTCCAGTTCCCGCTCACGGAAAGAGCGGCGGCGGTGGCGCGGAGCACGGCGGCGGAGTCGACCGTCAGACCCCCGGTCAGGGAGAACGACGACCCCGCCGCCGTGGACAGCGTCAGGCCTCCCCCGCTATTGGACACGCGCAGGGAGCCGAAATTTCCGTTGAAAGACGTCCAGGTCTGGGTGGAAGCGCCGGCGGCGACGATCCAGAAGCCCGTGGAGAAGGAAACGCCTCCCGGCCCGGCGAAAGGCCCCGAGCCGGAGTGGCTCAAGGTCCCGGTGGCGAACGCCGCCTCCGCGCCGGCGGATACGTATATCGGAGAGGAGACGGAGAGCGCGCCCGACACCGTCGCCGTCGCGGGCCCCGCGCCGCCGACGGCGAGCCGCAGCGCCGAGGCGTCGAAGAATTGGACCGCATGCGAGCCGCCGGCCGCGGCTAACGTGATCGTCGAGGCGGAGAGGTTCAGGCGGCCGCCCGACTGGGAGAGCGCGCCGTCCACGCGCAGCGCCAGGCCGCCCGCCGCGCTCATGGTGCCGCCGGCCATCTCGAAGAGGCCCGACACGGCGAGCGACGAGGCGAGCACCACCGCGCTCGAGAACTGGGGCAGGAGAGTCGCGCTGCTCGGGATGATCCCCAGGTCCCACGTGCAAAGCTTGGCCGTGGCCGACGAGCCGAACACCAGGCGCGCGCCGCTGAGCGGAAGCGCGGCGGCGCTCCAGTTCGCGGCGTTGGAGGCCAGGGCGTTCGCGCCGGCGCCCGTCCAGTGACGCGGATCGATGAAGGACGTGCCCGCCGACCCGGCGGAGCCCGGCGTACCTCCCGCGCCGACGGCGCCGCCGGTATTGCGGATGGTCAAGGTGGAGCCGAGGGAGTCGTAGCGCTGCTCTCTAATCCACAGGCGTCCGCCACCGCCGCCGCCGCCGCCGAAGAAGGCGCCCGTGCCGCCGTCGCCGCCCAGCGCCGAGACCGTGCCGGTTCCGCGCAGCACTGAGGCGGACAGTACGACCGCCCCGCCCGCGCCGCCGCCGCCGCCCTCGAAGCCGAGCGAGACGCCGGGATTGGCGTCGGCGAGGACGAGCCCGTCGAGCGTCATCGTGGACGCCGTGAGGAACACCGCGCCGCCGCCCGCGCCGCCGTTGGCCGACGGTGTGCCGC
>Ga0209824_10000025_pt1 | contig 132382 bp, 133 predicted proteins | sample VDWuncwatermetaG_FD_184124 | JGI IMG/M metagenome (GOLD analysis project Ga0209824, IMG submission 184124) | Wastewater microbial communities from Netherlands to study Microbial Dark Matter (Phase II) - VDW unchlorinated drinking water (SPAdes)... ... | reverse complement strand
TACCACGGGAAACATCATTACACGCACGAACTACCCGATGGTGTTTTCTGCGAGAGGAAGTCAAACCAATGAGGAATATACGTTTGATAATGAGCATGTGGTGACTTATGATGCGGCACTAGAGGGATTTCCAACCATAAACTTCCTGCACTATCGCTGGCGCGTGGACAACGAAAATGAAGTTTCTGCGGGATTTTATGCTGCCGAAGACACCGCCCTTGCGAATGCTACATTTATTGGTGATCGTGTACGTTTGCGTACCACAATTTTTAACTCAGGGGTAGGTACTGCAACAGACTATAAGTATCGTCTTCAGTACGCATCTTCCAGTTGCACATCTTGGTACGACCTTGGAGCAAACGTTGAGTGGTATGCCGACCAGTCACAGTATTTTACAGACTATGCTTCAACCACCGACAATGCCGGCCTCTCGAACCCGGCGGGGACGTTTCTCTCGGGGGTTATTCGTCACGGAACCTCGACTACGGGAAAATATACACTCGCTCCTAATTACTTTACTGAGCACGAATACACTATTAATTCCAGTTACCTGGCCGTCATAGGAACGCCATACTGCTTCCGCATTACTAACGATGGATCAATAACCTATTTTGTATATTCTGTACAGCCTCAGATTACTTCAAAAAATGCGACCAGTCCTTCCAAGGGGGGCCCGGGTGGGATCGAAGCTGATGGTGGAGGCACGCAGCGTACCGGTGGCGGACAGGGTGGAGGCTCCGGCTCCGAGGGTGGCGGTGGCGGTAATCCCGTAGGTGGCGGTGGGCCTGGTGGTGGTGGCGATAGTGGATAATCGTTCCATGCGTCACTACTCACAAAGCCCTACATGCCCCAGTTTCCAAGGGGAGTCCTTGGAAAAACAACTAATTCCAAGGACTCCCCTTGGAATTTTTAGACACTGTGAACGATAGTTAGTTTTCCTGTGAATTATTGACTATTATCTGGTATACTGCACAAATGAGCTGGTACCGTACAGAAATTAGCATCAATCTGAATGCCGATAAGGACCCAATAGTATTCACGCTTGGGCAGGCGTTTCTCATCCTTGCCCTCTTCCTTTCCTTGGGTGTTTCGTATTATTTTTATGACCTCTACCACACCTCACAAAACAAGGAGGAGGAAGCACAAAAATTAGTGAGTGCCGTGGCCGAACTCATCCTCCTACCAAATGAAGAGCTTCCAACCATCGCAACAGTGACCGATCCTAAGGCGCTTGAAGGCCAGCCATTTTTTGCAAATGCACTCGCCGGTGACAAGGTCCTCGTATTTGCAGGTGCAAAAAAGGCAATTCTCTACAGACCAAGTATTGAAAAAATAGTTGAGGTTATGCCATTTGCCATTCCGGAAAATATTGGCAGTACCCCTCCGTCTACGCTGTAGAATATTATTTTCATGCTCACAAAGGAGAACATTGTCATTGCAAATTTTGCAGGTATTGCATTACAAAATAGTGATGAGGTATTTGCTCTTCTTGATACCAGTCATGCGGGAATTGCGGGATCTGAGGCTGATAGGCGCAGGGGTGTGTATGGCGCAAATGTGCTCGATGAAAAGTCTGCAAGTTGGATTGAAATATTCCTTCGGCAGTTCAAGTCTGCATTCGTCTATCTACTACTTGCCGCATGCCTCGTGTCACTTTTTCAAGGTGAGTATGTTGATGCAGGAATGGTTTTTCTATTTCTTTTTCTCAATGCAGTACTTGGATTTTATCAGGAATTTCGTGCGGAAAAGTCACTTTCATTACTCAAAACATTTATTGACCGTAAAACGCGGGTCCGTCGCGATGGCGTGGAATCCTCAGTGTCGGTGAGTGCCATTGTCCCCGGAGACATTGTCCTTCTCGATGCGGGAGATATGCTCCCCGGAGACGGATATTTTATCCGTGCCGAGGGGGTCACTGTCGACGAGTCACCACTCACCGGAGAGGGAAAGCCAATTGCTAAAATTGTTGGAGCGCTCACGCTACCTCCAAGGGGTTATTATGGTGCGGACAACATCGGCTTTACCCGTACCACACTCCTCTCCGGAGAAGCCGAAGTGCTCATCTTTGCCACAGGAGGAAAGACGGTAATAGGGGACATTGCCAAGCACATGCAAGAAGCTGAAAGCCCGAGTGCCTTCGAGGAGGGAATCAGTCAGTTTTCAAAGTTTATTCTTAAGCTTGTACTTGCAACAATTCCCATAATTTTTGTATTAAATTACTTTGTCCACGGTGACGAGTTTGACGTTGCACGGTTTGTGCTTTTCTCCATTGCACTGACGGTGAGTGTCATCCCTGAGGCGCTTCCACTCGTCATGACCATCTCCTTGTCTCGAGGAGCACTCAACTTAGCAAAAAAGCAAATTGTTCCGCGTAGGCTCTCTGCTATTGAAGACCTGGGTTCTATTGACGTGCTTTGTACAGACAAGACAGGCACTATTACCGAAAATAAACTCGCAGTCTCAAGTATGTTTGGAGACAAAGCAGAGACACTCCGCTACGCACTTATGGTCCCACTGTCCGCGCCTAGCTCCACGAGTGTGCAAAATAACGTTTTCGATACTGCGCTACTTGACCACGCGAGTACTGGAGTAAAAAAAGCGCTACCGAGATTACTACGAATTGATGAATTGCCATTTGATCCGATTCGTCGTCGCGACTCGGTGCTCATTGATATGGATGGGCGACGCACCCTCATCATGCGTGGCTCTCCCGAGGTCGTATACAAATGTGCAGGAAAAGAAATAGACACTGAAACAAAAACATGGATTGAGGACGAAGGAGGCAAGGGGTGTCGTGTCATTGCGGTTGCATGGAGTGAGCAAGAAAACTGGATAACGAGTATGACCGAAGAAACTGAGCGCGGCGTACACGTCCTCGGGCTCATAGCATTTGCTGACCCACTCAAGGCCTCAACGCGCGAAGCAGTTCTTGAGGCCAAGAAGCTTGGTGTGCAGGTGAAAATTATTACCGGCGATGCACGTGAGGTTGGGGCATGGGTTGGGTGCGAAGCGGGTATCATCAGCGATAGAAGTGAGGTAATAACAGGTGATGAGCTTGACCGCATGACCTTGGAGCAAAAACTTGAAGCAGTTGAGAGGTACCATGTTTTTGCACGCACAATGCCACTTCAAAAAACCGAAATTATTATGCTGCTCCAGAAGCGCCATTTGGTGGGATTTCTCGGGGAAGGGTTTAATGACGCACCCGCACTCAAGGCCGCGCACGTAGGCCTCGCGGTTGCGAATGCTTCGGATATTGCACAGGATGCCTCTGATCTTGTACTCCTCAACCCATCACTGATGGTCATCATCGATGGCGTCAAAGAGGGTCGCAAGATATTTGCGAACTCAATGAAATACTTACGTGCTACGCTTGCTTCAAACTTTGGAAACTTTTTCGCACTAGCATTCTCTTCACTTTTTATCCCGTACCTCCCCATGCTCCCGATTCAAATACTGCTCCTCAATCTGCTTTCCGATTTTCCCATGATGACTATCGCAACGGACAATGTCGACGACAAGGAGCTCGCAAAGCCACGTGGATACAAGGTGGCCGAGCTTACGTCTGTCGCCATCGTGCTTGGAGTAGTGTCTACCATGTTTGACTTTGCCTTCTTTGGATATTTCCAACAGTTTGGCGAATCAGTGCTTCAAACAATGTGGTTTGCAGGCAGTATCATTACTGAACTGGTTATTGTCTTTTCTATTCGCACGACACTTCCGTTTTGGAAAGCACGACGCCCAGCAACTCCCCTGATCTTCCTATCGGTCTTTGTCATGATACTCACTGTTGGCATGCTCTATATTCCAAAAGTGCAAGAAGTATTTCAATTCATTGAGCCAGGGCTCAACTACCTCATCCCCGCAGGAATCCTCATCGGTGCATACTTTATAACCACCGAAGTGGTGAAGCTGCTGTTCTATCGTCTCTGGAAAGACAAAGACACCTTTGGTGCAGGATTAATCGTGAAGTCATAAGAACCTATCCACTATCTTTTTGTCGATGTCCAAAAGATAGTGGATAGGTTCTAAGAGAAATTTACCGCTTTTCGGCTTGTAGGTAGAGAAAAAGTGGGATTTCTTTGCGGGCGTTGTTTTCTGCATTGGCGCGCGGGCCGGAATCACTTCCTTTGTGCGAAGCCCATTCTTCGAGTCGTGCCACGACGAAACCGGCTTTTGTGAATGCCTTAAAGTAAAACTGTAGTGGACGATGATATGAAATCGTCTGTGGTGAGTCGGAGAATCCGGGGTGCATGTCGATCGCGGTATTTGAATTCGAGAGATACTGGTCAACGCGCCTGTACTGTAGGTGCGCCTTATCGTCGTAGTCCCACGATGATTGTTTGGGGATACGAAATGCAGGGTGGTTCATGACGATATGGAGCGCTCCGCCATGTTTCAGCACACGCGCCGCCTCTGCAATGACATTCTCAACATGCTCAATATTTTGAATTGAAAGACTTATTAGAGCTTTGTTGAAAGTCTTGTCTTTAAACATGGTGAGTGTTTTTGCGCTTCCGACATGGAAGGGGATGAGCGGTGACTGTGTTTTTGCAATCGCAATGAGCTCTTCCGCAACATCAATTCCCTCTACTTTTGCACCTGTTTTTGCGAGCGCTCGGGTAAAAAATCCTTGCCCACATGCAATGTCGAGAATGTGATCTCCCGCATCTCCATCGATGAGGCGAATGAGATTGGGGAGAATAACCTTTTCATGATACGTGTCAGCTTCATTTAAGTGTTTGTCGTACCACGATGCGACGGAGCCCCACGATGCAGATGCCGTTTTAGGTTTGTTGGGTACTACTGATTTGAAGACCGGCTTGAAACCTTTTTGGTCTCTCGATTCTCCGCGCTTGGAATACACCTTCTTTCCGCCTGAGGTGATATAGGGTGCGGCTCCAGCTTTTGGAGCGTAGCCTGCCTTGCCGAGGTGTGCACCACGGACGGCACCCGGAGTGCGTACAAATGCCGGCCGTTCGCTCGTGCTAGTGCCGGAAGCCCTGGGCGAATATGACTTCTTCACATAGCCCGTTGAATTTGGCCGTACCGTTGCGGTGGTGTAAGGATTTTTCTCGTATACAGGTTTTGAGTATGGCTTTTTGCTGTAACTCGTCGTAGCACCCCTATCATCACCATTTGGTTTGTAGGTAGGCTTAAATGAGCTCGTTTTTGGAGCAAACGGGCGAGGGGAGACGCGCTTCCCACTGGGTGTGCCAAACTCCGCCTTGCGACTGATGTATCGCTTGGAGGTCACGTCCCTGTTCTTTGCACCTACTTTAGGACCGTATTTTTTCTTTTCCATTTCGGCATTCTGGCATACTTTTGTCAATAATACAAATTTTTAGATTTTTGATATTAAACATGAGCAAGCAACCCCTATTGCCAATATTTATATACCCATGTATACTATTAATAATAGCGCTCGCATTGCGGGCGTTTAAATTTTCACAAAAAATTCAGATTCAAATATTTACCTATGGAGATTAGAAATATCGCTATTATCGCTCACGTTGACCACGGCAAGACTACCTTGACCGACTCTTTAATGCGCCAAACGGGCATGTTTGCAGAAGGAGAAAGCATGGATTCTAATGCACTCGAACTTGAGCGCGGTATTACGATTTATTCCAAGAATACGTCCTGCAATTATAAAGGAACAAAAATTAACATTGTCGATACTCCTGGCCATGCAGATTTCGGATCTGAAGTAGAGCGCGTACTCCGCTCGATTGACTGTGTTTTGCTTATCGTGGACGCACAAGAGGGTCCAATGCCCCAAACACGTTTTGTGCTTAAAAAGTCCCTTGAACTTGGACTAAAGCCAATCGTGGTAATCAATAAAATTGACAAGCCCGCTGCAAACGCAGATGAGTGTGAAGAGAAGGTTTTTGAACTATTCATGGATCTTGGAGCCACAGATGAACAGCTTTCATTTCCTGTTGTCTATGCAATTGGTCGTGAGGGTGTGGCGATGCGCAAACTGACTGATGAGCGAAAGGATTTGACTCCAATGCTCGACCTTATTTTGGAGCATGTACCCATTGCATCAGTGCCCGGATCATCCGAAAAAGCACTACGTGCACAGTCATTTAATCTTGCCTACGACAACTATCTTGGTCGTCTCGGAATTGCGCGCATCATTGAGGGAACAATTAAGCTTGGCGATAATGTTGTTGTATTACACGAGGGCAATGCACCATACAAAGGAAAGGTAACAAAGCTTTTTACATTTAAAGGAATTCAGCGTGAAGATGTTAATCAAATTGTTGCGGGTGACATCGGCATCATCGCGGGAATTGCTGATATATACATCGGTGAAACTATTGCACATACAGACGATGTTGAACTCCTCCCCGCCATTACCGTAGATGAGCCAACTATTGAGCTTAATTTTCTTATTAACAATTCACCATTTGCGGGACGCGAAGGAAAGTTTGTGACTTCTCGCCAGATTCGTGACCGACTGACGAAAGAACTTGAAGTGAACGTAGGGCTTAAGGTGAATTTTGCCAGCTCGTCTGGTGATACCTTCAAGGTATCTGGTCGCGGAGAGCTCCATGTCGCTATTTTGCTAGAAAACATGCGCCGAGAGGGATTTGAAATTCAAGTTTCTCAGCCACACGTGATTATCAAGGAAATTGATGGTGTGAAGTGTGAACCATTTGAGGAGATAACCATTGACGTACCCACAGAGTCACAAGGCGCTGTTATTCAGAAGCTTGGTAATCGCGCATCGGTAATGACCAACATGACACAGACACACAATACTATTCGTATGTTGTTTGAAGGACCGACACGCGGGCTTCTTGGATATCGAAATCAGTTTGTCGTAGACACAAAGGGTGAGGGAATAATGTCTTCGCGTGTCATCGGATTTAAACCACATGCTGGACACATTGAGCATCGCGAAGAGGGCTCAATGGTTTCAATGGCAAATGGTAAGGCATTGGGATACTCACTTGCGAATCTGCAGACAAGAGGAGAGCTTTATATTGCACCTAATGTTGAGGTATATGAAGGAATGGTCATTGGAAATACGACAAAGGGCGAGGAAATGCCAGTAAACCCAACGAAAGGAAAGCAACTCACAAATATGCGTGCCTCAGGTACTGATGATGCCCTCAATCTCGTTCCACCGAAGCTTATGGGCATCGAAAATGGTCTCGAAATTATGTCTGACGACGAATACCTCGAAATCACACCTAAGTCAGTGCGTCTTCGAAAAAAGCACCTTACTGAGGCAGAGCGAAGCAAGAATAAGAGAAAATAATATACTCAGAAAAACGGAAAAACAAAGGCGCCATAAGGCGCTTTTGCCATAGTGTGAGTCAGTAAATAGCACATTAGCGAAACTATATACTTTGACAGAGAAGTTAAGATATGCTAAACTGAATTCCTCATAAAACTCCTCTCTCCATCGGTCGAACATTGAGAGACTTCCACAATTTGGTTGTCATAGAGGCGTAATTGGGAAGTCTATTCAAACGATTGAAGTGCATCGCGCTCCAATCTCTAATAATTTTTTATGCAAGACAGAAATCAATCTGCCCGAGGAGGGTATTCAGGTGGGCGCCCAACATATGGCGGTACACGACGTGCGGTAGTTCTTGGTGGTATTGGTGGCGGAGGTCGCTACGAGCCGCCCCGAAAGCGTACGAAGAAAAGTAATTTTATTAGCAACATAGAACGAGGTGGAGCTCCTGAGGCAGCTCCTACAACAGCACGTGCACCACAGACATCTACTGTGGCTCCTCGTAGTTCCAGCTCAGCACGAGCTCCCTTTTCTCGCTCGTCTTCATTTTCTCCACGACGAAGTTCTTCTTCTTCATATGGTACACCTCGCACAAGCTCTGCTCGCTCGAGTTCATTCTCAGGTGGAAGTCGTGGAGGCCCTTCACGTGGGGGAGGTAGGACTCAATCACGTGGTAACTCACGAAATCCAGGCGAAAATATTGATGTCAATCGCTTCGTGAGTCGCGCTGTTGTGGTTGCCGAGGAGAAGGTGTACTCACCGACTCATCAGTTCATCGAACTCAAAATTGAAGAAAAGCTTAAGGAGAACATCACACGCAAAGGTTATAGTATTCCAACCGCAATACAAGATCAGGCCATTCCAGAAGTACTAAAAGGTCGTGATGTGATTGGTATCGCAAATACCGGAGAAGGGAAGACTGCCGCATTTCTCATTCCATTGATAAATAAGATGATTCTTAAGCCAGACGCTCGCGTGCTCGTTATCGTGCCTACACGTGAACTCGCGCTACAAATTGACGAAGAGTTCATGGGATTTTCTCGTGGGCTTGGAATCTACTCGGTACTACTTGTTGGTGGAACATCAATGGGAATGCAGATTGAGCGTTTGCGTAGAAAAGTCCGCATGGTGATTGGTACACCAGGACGCTTGCGCGACCTTGTGGAGCGTGGAGAACTCAAGCTCGTGGATTTTGATAACCTCGTGCTTGATGAGGCAGACCGCATGCTCGACATGGGTTTCATTACCGACATCAAGTTCCTCATTGAAAAAATGCAAAAGGAGAGACACACACTTTTCTTCTCCGCTACTTTCTCTCGAGAAATCGAAGACTTGGCGCACCGCATGTTGCGCGAGCCTATTCGCATTTCTGTAAAAAAGCAGGATACCTCCAAGAATGTCGAACAGGATATCGTTCGATTTAGGGACAAGAGCGAAAAATATGAGATACTTTGCAATTTTCTCCGAAAGGCTGAATTTAGCAAAGTGCTCTTGTTTGGCCGCACAAAGCATGGAGTCGAGAAGCTTGGGCGTGATCTTGTGCATTCAGGATTCCGCGCAGCATCTATTCATGGAAATAAAACACAGCCACAACGCCAGCGAGCATTAAAGGACTTTAAAGATGACCGCGTGCAGATTTTGGTTGCCACCGATGTTGCGGCGCGTGGATTAGATATCCCCAACGTGTCTCATGTAATCAACTACGAAGTGCCATCATCTTATGATGACTACGTACACCGCATTGGTCGTACGGGTAGAGCAGGGAAGAAGGGGAGTGCGCTCACCTTCGTGGAGGGATAGAAAAAGAAAATTATCTCAATACGCTAAACAAAACACGCAGTGTGTACAATTACACACTGCGTGTTTTGTTTTACGAGAAGTAGTCCTGGAAGGAGGTCACGGCAAACGCCATTATAAAAGTAAATTTATGGGGTCGTGCGTTCTCCTGCTTACTCCCCGCCCGAATCGATTCTTAAAAATTAAGTAACATGGTTACCAATGTGATCGTCGGGTGGGGGGTGAGTTGGACAATGTACGCTTCATTGCAATTATGTCAGGAAAAGCACGATAGTCAATGTGTATTTTATGAAATACGAAACTATCCTTTGTGGAAAAAGATATTATAATAGGAATATGAAACTAAAAATTCCCAGCGGAACGCCTTTTCAGGAAAGAGTTTGGAATCAACTACTCAAGATTCCAAAAGGGAAGACAATGACCTACAAGGAACTAGCTCGAAAAATTGGAAAACCTCTCGCGGTACGCGCCGTCGCAAATGCAGTGGGCGCAAACAAGCTACTCGTAACAATTCCATGTCATCGCGTAATTCGCTCTGATGGGGGACTTGGCGGCTATTCAGGCTCAGGTGGGGTAAAAGCAAAATTTAAATTGCTAAAGCAAGAGGGCGCGTTAAACAAATGAGAAATCAGGCTCACTAATTATATCTGCTATAATGTGCCCACTGTGCTTTTTTCCGCTATTGATGATAATAAAAACATGAATATTGCACTCGAAATCAAGAATCTCACAAAAACATACGGAACGGGCACGAGTGCACTTTCTGGAGTTTCGCTTACTGTGAAGGAGGGGGATTTTTTTGCTTTACTTGGTCCAAATGGTGCTGGAAAGACATCAATAATCAACATCATTACAGGGCTCGTAAATAAGTCATCAGGCGAAGTAGTAATAGATGGAATATCTATAGATGACGATGCTCCTGGTGCAAAACTAAATGTGGGAGTAGTGCCCCAGGAGTTTAATTTTGGTTTTTTTGAAAATGTGCTCGACATTGTGGTGAACCAGGCTGGATATTACGGTGTACCCAGACATATCGCACTTCCACGAGCAAAATTTTATCTCGAGAAATTGGGCTTAGGTGACAAACTATATACACAGTCACGCATGCTTTCTGGGGGCATGAAAAGGCGACTGATGATTGCTCGTGGACTTGTGCACGAACCCAAGCTGCTTATACTCGACGAGCCAACCGCAGGGGTCGACATCGAGTTGAGACGCGGAATGTGGGAGTTTCTTACTGAGCTTAACAAGAATGGGACGACAATTATCTTGACGACTCACTATCTTGAAGAAGCAGAGAATCTTTGCCGCAGTGTTGCCATTATTAGTCAGGGCAAGATAGTTGCTTCAGGTTCAATCAAGGACCTACTGAGTGGAATGGATCAAGAAGCATTTGTATTTGAAACAATTGAGCGTATCAAAGAAAACAAGCTCGAGTCGCTTGCGAGTTTTTCGCCAGTGCAAATAGATGAGCACACCGTAGAACTTGTCCTCGCAAAAGAACGCACACTTACTGACGCTATCTCTCGGCTGCGTGAGATAGGGATAAACATAAAAAGCACACGAAGTAAATCAGGAAGACTGGAGCAATATTTTATTAGCCAAACTCAAAAAGCACAATGAAACCTCGAGCAATATGGACGAGCTACTATACGATTGTGCGAAGGGAACTCGTTCGCCTATTTCGTATCTGGACACAGACACTGCTCCCGCCAGTAATCACGAGCTCTCTGTATTTTCTCATTTTTGGTAAATTTGTTGGTAGCCAGGTCGCACCAATTGACGGTGTGACTTACATGCAGTTTATCGTTCCGGGACTCGTCATGATGTCAGTCATTACGAACGCATTCATGAACACTGCTTTTTCATTTTATTCTGCAAAATTCCAGAAAACGGTTGAGGAAATTCTCGTCTCACCAACACCGTATATCGTGGTAGTGATTGGGCACATTACCAGTGGTGTCGTGCGGGGGATTATCACCGCCGCACTCATTCTCCTTGTTGCACTGTTCTTTACGCCGCTGTCTATACACTCGATGGGAATTACCTTTTTGTTTGTAGCACTCACCGCAATTTTATTCTCGCTTGCCGGACTCATAAACGGAGTTTTTGCAAATTCCTTCGATACCGTAGCGATTTTTCCCACTTTCGTTCTTACTCCACTCACGTATCTTGGGGGAGTGTTCTATTCTATTAGCATGCTCCCGCCCGTGTGGCAGCAAGTTTCGCTCCTAAATCCAATACTCTATATGATCGACGGTTTTCGATATGGTGTGCTCGGTATAAGCGACATGCCCGTACTCCTCTCTGCCAGCGTGTTGATCTCGATGGTCGTAATCCTGATATTTGTAAACTACTATTTATTTAAAACTGGACGTGGCCTCAGGGCATAGTAGCTGGTTTTGAATATCCGAATGTGTTAGTGTATTGCTTGTCAGCGATAGTTTTGCCTGCCACGGTGCGCGAAACTTTTTATTTTGTGTTGAGTTGTAACATTATGTCGAATGAAAATATGCACAAAAATGAAATCCACATGCTTTCGCTCAACATCGAGCGTGATAATCACCTTGAAACGGTAGAATCATTGATTCATGAGCGAAAGCCCGGAGTGCTCTGTCTTCAGGAGATTCAGCTACCTTTTGCAGAATATATCGCCAAAAAGATTGGATATGAGTATCGCTTTTCATTGCGCCAATACCATCCTCCAAAAATTGCTGGGGCTGAGAAAATTTCCGAAGGTATTTTTATGGCCTGGCACCCGTCACTTGATCTCGTAGATACTCAAGTGCATGTATATAATAATAGAAAAAACCATACTTATCCGGGAGACGAAAACGATGCACGTCGCTCATTGTTGGTAGCCACATTGAAACACGGAAGTGAGGTATTTCGATTTGGGGTTTCGCATTTTACCTGGACGCCCGATGGGAGTGCTTCAGATGAACAGCGGGAGGATATGCACAGAATGCTCTCCTCACTTGAGGAGTATAAGGATGATCATGGAATAGTTTTTTGTGGAGACTTCAATGCACCACGCGGAGGTGAAATTTTTTCCATGATGAGCTCACGTTATTCTGACAATCTTCCACCTCACATCGTCACCACACTTGATCAAAAATTGCACCGTGCCGCACCTCTCCAGCATGCAGTAGATAGTATTTTTAGCACGAAAGAATATAGGGTGCTCGGCGTTGAGGTGGTGGGTGGCGTTAGTGACCACATGGCGCTTATTGCAAGTGTGTCAAGAAATGTGCCCTAGTATGATTATCCACATTTTTGTCTTGCAGGAATTGGTTTAGTCATTAAACTGAATAGTAGTGAGATTCACCTTGAATCTCCATGTAAGCCCTGTGGGGACTTAATTGGCCGGGACGAAAGTCTCGGTTTTGGTTTTTTTGTAGAGTCTGCATAGAAAAGGGAGAGATTCGAACATCGATGTAAAAATTAAATTGCTCGCTAGGGTAATAGTAAAATACGTACGAGTGCTTTTCTTGTGCACACGTTATCCACGCAACAAAACACAAGATTGGCAATACCTTGCTACAATAGTACAAAGCGCACCGTGCCGCTTGGCTCTTCTTCATGGAAATTAAAGCGAGGAAAATTCAAATTCACATCCGCACACCAAGGAAGGTGGTTGATACTCATGCACACAAAAAAGCCAAAGTGCATAAGCACGCGCACGAACACGACAAAACTCGAGCTGAACTGGCGCTCGCAAAGGCCGCAAAGCTGGAGCTCGAACGCAAGGAGGCTGAGCGCATTTTGGCGGAGCAAGAATTACTTAGACAAAAAGAAGACGAGCGTCTCGAATTAGTTAAACGCGCAAAGGAGGAGGCTAAGCAATTTGCTCAAAAACTAAAGAGGGAGGCTGAAGAGTCCCGCTTACGCGTACTTCAGGAAGAAAAAGAAAAAGAGGAGTATCTCAAACAAATTGCCACAGAAAAGGCGGAGGTGCTACGTTTGCGCCACGAAGAAGAAAAAATAATAGCAGAGACCGAGAAACACAAACAAGAAAGCAAGGAGGCTGCGCGACGTCAGTTTGAGATAGAAATGCGCATCAAACTTGAAGAGGAAAAAGAAGAACAGATGCGCAAAGAATTGGCCGCACTTCAAAAGCGCACAGAGGAGATTTTGTCACTGCAGGCTCAGTCTGTGGAGGCCGCACATGTTCCTCGGGTAGTACAACCCGACCCACAACCCCCCACAGTATCTGCGCCACGCGGATTTGCAATTCCCAAGAAGCCCGCCGTAGTTGAGGGGATAACAGTCTCTACGCTATCTGTTGCATATTTTTGCATGGAAATGAGTATTGATGAGTCAATTCCAACATTTGCTGGTGGCCTGGGAATTCTTGCTGGAGATATGCTTCGGTCATCCTCCGACCTCGGTCTGGAAATTATTGGTATTTCACTCTTATATCGAAAGGGGTACTTTCAGCAGCGTTTTGATAATTCTGGCTGGCAGGTAGAGGAAGACGAGCGATGGGATCCACTTACAAAACTCATTCTACTGCCCGAGCTCGTCGAAGTGGAGCTAGAGGGGAGGAATGTCGTCGTTCGTGCATGGCTCTATAAAGTTGTTGGCGTGGGTGGACAGATAAATCCGCTAATATTTTTGGACACTGATTTTGCACCAAACACCGCCGCTGACCGCGAAATTACCAGTCGGTTATACATGGGAGACCGTGCACATCGTTTAAAACAAGAAGCGATACTCGGAGTGGCGGGTTTCCGCATGTTGCAAAAGATAGGAGCCACAAATATTCAGAAATTTCACATGAATGAGGGTCATTCGTCACTCATGACGCTTGAGCTATTTCGTAAGTATGCAACGTCAGAGAATCCTGTTGAGGAAGTCAGGCAGAGGGCGGTTTTCACCACCCACACTCCGGTTGCTGCTGGCCATGATGTGTTTACCAAAGAAGTAGTACTTCATATCCTTGGGAAGAATTTTTTTCCAAAAGAAATTGAACAATCAGTACTTGTTGATGGAGAATTAAATATGACACACCTCGGGCTCGAATATTCGGGATATATAAATGGTGTCGCAAAAAAACACGGTGAAGTGGCTCGTGAACTTTTTCCCGGTTATCATATTGAATCAATTACAAATGGTGTTCGAGTGAAGTCGTGGGTTACACCTGAAATAGCGGAGCTGTATGACCGATATATTCCTGGTTGGCAAAAAGATGCATATAATCTGCGCTATGCGCTACTTATTCCCGCAGAAGAATTGTGGTCTGCACATCAGTCTGCAAAATTGCGACTATGCAATCACATAAACTCTTCTGAATTAGGAGCTGGGTTTGACCCAAATGTATTTACGATAGGATTTGCGCGCCGCGCCACTTCATATAAGCGAGGAAACCTCCTCTTTCGCGATATCGAACGGTTGAAGTATCTGGCCGCTAAGCATGGAGGAATTCAGATTGTCTATTCCGGAAAGGCTCATCCTGACGACAGAGACAGCAAGCTCGAAATTCAAAGGATAATCAATGAAATGCGCTCATTGTCTGGTTCAAGTATCCGCGCTGTCTATCTACCAAATTACAATGCGAGTCTTACGAAGCTTCTTGTTTCTGGGGTAGACATATGGCTCAACACTCCACTCCGTCCACTTGAGGCCTCAGGCACATCAGGAATGAAGGCCGCGCTAAATGGGATACCACAATTCTCGACTCTTGATGGTTGGTGGCTGGAGGGTCACATAGAGAATGTAACTGGCTGGTCCATTGGTCCACACCCTGAGACGTCCTCTGGTCCTGGTTCTGATGCAGAGGATACAGAGGATTTATATGCCAAACTTGAGCACGTCATTCTTCCTAAGTACGCGGGAGATAAACACTCGTGGATAAAAATGATGCGTAGCTCCATAGCGATAAATGGCTCTTTCTTTAATACACAAAGAATGGTCGAGCAGTACGTTCTCAGTGCATATTTCAAATAGGTCGAGGTACTTTCTGTACCACCGAACCGGGGTGAGAAGGTGGGAGTTGGCACATCGCCAGGATTTTGTGTACTCTGTGTACTAAATGACAAGCATGAGACCAGTCACCATAAATAAGCGCTATTTTCCACTGACGATAGGGGTAGTATTGGGTATTTTCATTGCAATATTTTTATCAATGAACCTGGGGGGAGAGAAAGATTCCTGTGGACTGATTACGCATGTTAACTTTCCCAACAATACATTCGTAGTAAGCGTTCTTGCTACTGCATCCGAAAGAGAAAGGGGACTGTCTGGAAAAAGTGGTCTCGCGAAGAATGAGGGTGCATTGTTCTTGTTCAAACAACCCACCTCAATAAGTTTTTGGATGAAAGATATGCTTTTTCCAATCGACATTATTTTCTTCGATAGTGAGTTTCGTGTGATAGGACTTGTGAACGACGCACGCCCGGAGTCCTTCCCGTACACTTTTGATTCCCCCGGGGAAATGCTTTACACCCTCGAGGTTTCATCGGGAGCAATTCTGGAGTACAACATCAGAGTAGGTACGCGAGCAAGTGCGACGTGCAAATAAACTACTAGAGTGATTGTAAATAGTAGAGGAGTGTTTTTCCTACGACCGTAAGGCTGCGTGCACTGCAGCGCTCCGGTGTGTCTTTTGTGGTGTTGTACCAGGGTTCGTAATCAAAATCAATAACGAGAAATGCAGGAATTCCCGCATTGATAAACGGAGTGTGGTCATCTCCAATTTCATACTTATTTTTTTTATAAAATGATGTTGGGTCCAGTGCCCAGCCGATATCCCAAAACTTTTTCTGCATTGTTCTCGCAGATATTGTAGAAGTAACCTCTTGGTAAATTTGCAAATCGCTGTCACAGACCATATCAAACAGTATCGCATGATCAGGTTTCTTTTTTGGGTAAAATATATTTAACTGAGAGACAAAGTGTGTTGAACCGAGTGGTGACCAGCTTCTATCGCCACCTCCAAGCGCAGTCTCACCCTCCTCACCATCAAAAAAAACAATGTCGACTCCAGTTGATGAAGATATCAACGCCGGGATAAAGCGCATCGCCTCCAGGAGTAGTGCTACTCCTGACGCGGAATTGTTCGCACCGGGCATATCTCCATTAGGGTTTTTTGAATCACGATAAGCACGCATGATGCTATCGTAGTGCGTACCCACCACAACCCTCTTTTCTGCGGAAGCATTTATTCTACCAATGACGTTAGTTACTGTTACGGTGGTACCGTCTTTTTTTGTGTGAATGAATCGATCCATCTCGACAGGAATATTTGCATCGGTTAAGCGATTTATTAGGAGCTGGCTCAGCTGTATGTTTCCGGGGGTTCCTATTGCACGTGAGCCTAAATCGACGATTATTTGAACGTCGTTGAGCGCTCTACCTCCTGAGAAAGTGCCCATCAGGTGGGAAGAGTCAGGTTCATCCGTCTTTTTCATTTCCGACGCATAGTTACCACTTAAAAAAGCAGCTACAAGGTGATCAATTGGTGCAAAGTTATCAGTAAGTATGGGGTAATGGGCAAGCGTAGCACCTGAGTAATCAAAAATATGTGCGGTTAGTGAGCGGAGAAATGGGATACTACTGGAGGCAAGAAGCACTGGGAGGGAAGGTGCTACGTCACTCATCCCGAGCAGGATAAAATTTTGAATTCCCATGTCATCTGGATTTGAGACCGCAAATACATGCACGACAGGGAACACGGACTTCATTGTGCGAATTTCTGAGAATAGGAGAGACTCCTTAGCCGGCTCTGCGTTGGCTATTACGTTCGCAAAAAAAATTCCTCCTGGAGCAAGTCGAGAGTATACCGACAAAAAAAACTCTCTCGTCGTGAAGTGTGTAGGGAGAGAGTAAAGCGACTGGTATACATCACTCACGATAAGATCATAGGTGGTCGTTGACTCACGTAAAAATCTTCTTCCGTCCATAACATGAGTTACAATTTGATTGGTGCGAGGTAGATTAAAATAATCAAAAGCAATTTTTTCTAATTCCGGCTCTATGTCTACAACGTCAATTTTTGCCATTGGTGCGTCAGCGTGAAGCGATTTAGGCATGGTATAAATTCCTGCACCTATAACTAAAGCATGCGTAAGGTTTGGCGTTACTGCTTTGTAGATTTCAGAATATTTTGTGTAGGCGAATGTCTGATCCTCGCTTGCGAGAAACATTCCTCCTGAGGCACTACGGTCCTGTAAAAAAAAACGTGCGGGCTGTCCCGCAAAAATTGTATCCATTACACTGAGTCGCTCGTACACGCCATCACGCACAAAGCTGAGTCGTGGGTCTCTGGTGCCATTGTCAACAAGTGAAAATACAAAAGCGATAAACATTAAAATTACAACGAGGCGAACAAGTAGTTCACGTTTCTCTTTTGCTGGCGCGTACCAACGCATCCCGAGTAGACCAATAAACATAACTGTTGTTGTTACCGCAAAGAGGATGCTCGTGATTCCCAAATTGGGTATGAGTACAAACCCCGCCATCAGACTGCCGGTGATTGATCCTGTCGTTGACCAAAAAAATATGTTTCCGCTCAGTGTGCCGAGGCCAATATGTGGTGATGCTTCATGTGCAAGTTTAATGGCAAAAGGGGAGAGCATGCCCATGAGGTATGCAGGAGGAAAAAATAGTACAAATGACCAAAAAATTGGACCAACACGAAGTGAGAAAAAGTCACCTCCTGCGGGGAGTGCAAATATAGTGAGTATGGTGAGGATGAGCATGCTCAGTCCGCCCCAAAAAATTATTCGATAGAATTCGTAAAAGTTTGGAAGCCTGTCAGCCCGCGGACCACCTCGTGCATAGCCTATTGCGAGCGCACCTAAAATTACGCTTATTACAGAGGAAATTGTAAAGATGGTATTGCCATAAAATGGCGAGAGAATTCGTGTTGCAGAAATCTCTATAACAAGTATTGCAGCACCAGTAATAAAAACAATAGCCTTTAGTCCGTGTGCATTTACCCATGCTGTTGTTTTACCCCCTTCGTGTTGCTTCATCGTGTGAAAATTCTACCATAAATTCTCCTCGTTTGGAGATAAAAGCGGGAACAAAACTATACGACAACATACGTCCTATGTATATCCATTTGCGCACGACAATTTAGCCAACAAATGCGACGTACGTTCAATAAATTTCACATATTTTTGATAAGTTATCCCCATTAGGTTATCTGGCTTTAGTGGATATACAATACAAACATCAAGCACCTCAAATTAAGCGGAAATAGCACTTTCGGAAGATACTTGAGACAGGAGTAGGGCAAAAAGAAAGACATGCACATGCGTGTTGATCGTAGAGCCCAACACTTGTATCAGTGTGTCTTCAGGATGTGCATATCTGAAACAATATGAGGTGTTCGTTGCCAACAAAAACCTCGGCCAAAAAATAATCTTCATCTCATTATCATTGGCTGAGGTTTTCGTACTTATTCACTATCCCATATCCCACATATGTCGAGCGCATCCACACGCAAGAGCAAGGTTATAAAGAAGGAGTCTGCACTACACAAGGCAGCAAAAGTTATCAGCACACTTAAGGTGGTGCGCAAGCGCGACGGAACGCTCGCACCGTTCGATCGCGAGCGCGTAAAAAGTGCAATTGAGCGCGCAATGATTGCCTGCGGGGAGGGTAGCGCTGAGTCTGCAGAACAAGTGACGGTCGGAGTAATTCACTCACTTGAGAAGACGCTTAAGGAGCGTAGTGAGTACACTCCAAGCGTTGAGGATGTGCAGGATGCTGTTGAAATGGAGCTCATCTACAAGGGTTTTGCAAAGACCGCAAAGGGATACATTCTCTACAGAGAGGAGCATAAAAAGATTCGTGAAATAACCGGCATAGTTCCGGAGGCAGTAAAAGAACTCGCAAGAGAAAGTAAAAAATATTTTCGCAACCCACTTGCCGAGTTTGTGTATTACCGCTCATATTCGCGCTGGATAGATGCAGAGCAAAGAAGAGAGACGTGGATTGAAACTGTCGATAGGTATATTTCATTCATGCGTGAAAATTTGGGCACGAAACTTTCCGAAAAGGAATATGCGGAAGTACGCGCGGGAATTTTAGCGCATGAAGTGATGCCCTCTATGCGCCTGATGTGGGCCGCTGGCCCCGCTGCGCGCAAGACGAATGTAACAGGATACAACTGTTCATTTATTGCTCCGACAAAACTCCGCGACTTTGGTGAGATTATGTACCTTTCCATGTGCGGAACTGGTGTGGGTTTTTCTGTTGAGAGTCACACGGTGCAACAGTTGCCGCAAATAAAAAAACGCAATAGTAAATCTGCAAAGACACATGTTGTGGGTGACTCAAAGGAGGGATGGGCAGATGCACTCGTACATGGCCTCGAGGCATGGTTTGGGGGTGATGATGTAAAGTTCGACTACTCACAACTTCGACATGCGGGAGCGCGACTGATGACCATGGGGGGTAAGAGTTCAGGGCCAGAGCCACTTCGCAACCTCATAGATTTTGCACGAGAGCGAATACAAAAAAGACAAGGAAAGCGTCTCTCAAACCTCGATGTCCATGACATTGTCTGTAAAATAGGAGAAGTTGTAGTATCAGGAGGGGTACGTAGAAGTGCACTTATTTCGCTGTCTGACCTCGATGATTATGATATGCGCCACGCAAAAGATGGCCAGTTTTATATCAATGAGCCACAGCGAATGATGTCCAATAACTCTGCGGTGTATACTCAGAAACCGTCAGCAGCGGAATTTATGGACGAGTGGATTTCTCTCATGAAGTCAGGCTCCGGAGAGCGTGGCATATTTAATCGTGGGTCACTGCCCACACAGATGCCTGAGCGACGCAAGAAGGTGTTCATGAAGGACATCGACACTTGTGGAACTAACCCATGTGGAGAAATTATCTTGAAGTCAAAGCAATTTTGTAATTTGACCGAGATTATCATCCGCGCCGAGGACACAAGGGTAACGCTTATGAAAAAGATGCGTATTGCAACCATCCTCGGTACGTACCAGTCGACACTCACTAATTTTAAGTATCTTTCGAAGGAGTGGAAAAAGAATTGTGAAGAAGAGCGCCTCCTTGGTGTTTCCATTACGGGGCAGTGGGACAATGCTGAGCTCGCACATGACGCAAAGCTTTTGCGTGATTTACGCGATGAGGCAGTGTCAGTGAACAAACTTTATGCAAAGAAGTTTGGGGTAAATGCATCAACTTCGATTACTGCAGTAAAGCCATCCGGAACAGTTTCACAGTTAGTCGACGCGTCTTCCGGAATGCATCCACGCCACGCGCCGTACTACATTCGACGTATTCGCATTTCTGCAACAGACGCACTCTTTAAAATGTTAAAAGACCAGGGTATTCCATTTAATCCTGAGGTTGGACAAAGCGTGGAGAATGCGGTTACTTTCGTTGTTGATTTCCCTGTAAAGGCTCCAGACGGCTCAGTATTCAAGGATGACATTACTGCGCTTGAGCAGCTTGCACACTGGAAACTCATTAAAGAAAATTACACTGAGCACAATCCTTCGGTAACTGTCTCAGTGGGGGAGAATGAGTGGCTCGCAGTCGCAAGTTGGATATACCTAAACTGGGACATGGTGGGTGGTCTCTCATTCCTTCCACGAAATGATTTTGTGTACCAGTTGGCACCATACGAGAAAACAACGGAGGCTGGTTATCTCGCGCTCATGAAGCGATGGGAGGGAGTCGACTTTTCGAAGATTGTTTCGTACGAGAAAATTGACGAGACTCAGGGTTCAAAGGAGCTTGCCTGCGTCTCCGGCGTCTGCGAAATATAAAACTTCCAAATTTGGCGCACTTCGGCTTTTTCATCATCGAAGGGTTCGGGGGATGTACGATGAGTACACCCCCGCGAACACCTCCGACTCGAAAAACCCGAATTGCATCCAAATTATGAAAGTTTTCTAAATGAAATAGTCTATAAACATGATGTTGGCAAGGAGAACTTTGTAGCAAATGCGTCTAAACTGAAAAAGTGGAAATTAAGCATACATCCCAGACGGAAGTAGTAGAAAGCGGAGAAAATTTAAGCGCCCTTCTATTTTTGACGCTCGGCTCAAAATACTTCAATCTTGTTCACAATGTATTAGGCGAGACCGTAAAGTTGGGCAATCCGCACGTGATTTCTTCAGACACAGAGAACTTCCTCGAGGACTATTTTGAAAAAACGAAGTGGAGTGATTTCATGATTATAGAACCAGTGTTATTTAATTTTTATCATGGTGTTGAACTTCTTTTAAAAGGGCTGTTGTTGCTCACTGAACAGCCCCAAGTAAAGGCCACACACACCCTTTCAAGCTTATTTCATCGGGCGGAAGGTGTTGCGTCTATACCAAATGAGATGAAAGAAATAATTCGAGAATACGTAATCGCAAAAGGAAATGATGTTTTTTTCGCTCCTTTTCTTGTGGAAAACCAACTTTCGATTGATGATCTCTATGAATCATTAAGATATCCCTCAGACAGAAATTTTACTAGTCTCAATAATTATTTTTCACTTCACTACAACGAGGAAAAAGCCATTAAATTTTTTGAGAAAATCATGATAGATATCAGAACTTTGCAAAAAATGGGTACGATTCTTTATCGTGAAACTGTAAAACAAAAAGCTGGATTGGGTAGCTTTGAAATTTAACTGTCTAAACAGAGATAAGTCCAATTAAACCGTGAAATGGGTGGTGTGTTGGGGTACTCCTCGGGTTTCTTTCATGGTGATCCCGTTTGATTGCGCAAAAAAACACGCGGGGGCGTGTTTTCTTTTCCTAGACAGCATCGACAGTGACAATTGCCAGAATGAGAAGTCCGAGGGGGCCGAGAAGGAACGCTTGTGTTCGCGCACGCAACATTTCCTTGCTCGGAGCTCTGTAAACTGAATTGAAACAACAATCATGATCTGACCAATAGGTCTCTGTTTCTTGGAGACCCTTGAGCCATGCGCGCGCCACTAGTCCACAAAGAAACCAAACCACAAGTACAACAAGCGCGATTGCAATTCCGTCTTGAATGGTATCGGTCATCGAACGGTCTCCAGGGGAGCTTTTCTTTTTTTAATCTACTTAAGTAATTGGAAAAGTCAACGAAGAATAAAAGAAATAGAGAAAACGAAAACGAGGATGAGTCCAAATAAATCGTGAATTTGGAGGGCTTGCATTATTTCTACATATGTGATATAATATTTTCCATCAGCACTTTGTGAAGGAAGCAGAGATGGGAAATCGTCGGCTTTATGGCACCAAAACTTTTCAGGTTGCGGGCGTTGAGCGAAACGTAACTGGAGGGATTTGGCACATCCACGGTAAGTTCGCCCAAGGGTCGATTAAGTCCAAGTACGCAAATCAAGAGTACCGCATCCGCGTTACGCCTGATCCGCGATTTGACGGCGTCACCACCCTCGCCTTCCGAGTGGATGCCATCTACGAGTGCGAGAGCATTCGTTACGCCTCTCGTCGCCACGTCTACGGCTCTGGAAACTGGTACATTTCGCCAGAAAGGGAGAAGCCGGGGCGTCCGGCAAAGGGCGAGTTTGCGTTTGAGGACTTCGAAACCCCTCAGAGCATGACGGAGGCCTGAAGCCGTGCGAAAGTTTTTGGAGTGTAGCCGTTAAGGCTACACTCCATTTTGTTTACTCAATGCCGCGCTTTGAAAACGAAATCGGGGATAAGCGCAGCTCATTCGTGGTTCGTGTGCCTGCATTTTATCACCCGATTATCTGATTTTTGTACATAAGCTACTATAAGCTTATGTCATTTCTAGACTACAAAAATATCCAAGGGGAGTCCTTGGATGTGTTGCTATAAAATATCGTATGCAGGGTGGAATTTATTTTCCCCGTACCTGTACTGATTTGGTCGTGCAAGACCACATTTACAGAGTTTTTCTAGGAGTGGCTTCAGTGTTTCCGAAATCAGTGTTGCAGAATAAAGTGTTTTTTCGAATCTTAGCCGCGAATAGAGCGCCATCAACCTAAGTAAGTGTGTACCATGACCACGGCGGCGGTATTCCGATTCCGTGTTGATGAAGCCAATAAACGGCCTTCCATCAAATATTGCATTCTTAGCACTGATGTCTCGCCGAATCTCTGCATGCCCAATTTTTGATCCAGACGCATCATTCATTCGCACGAAGAAGTGGACAATCTCCTCAGTATGACCAGTGGTTGATTCGTATGTCTTGTTTTGCTCAGCGACAAACGTCCTACTTCCATCCTCGTGCGAAATCCACAGGAGTCTATTAAAGTTTCTCGGCTTGTACAACTCTCGTGAGATGTACATTGCGCTACGTGCTTCAAAAAAATCAAGCACCACTTTCGGTGTTGACATCAAATGAAGTGTCTCGACAAGCTCTGTTGGAAGTGCTGCTCACAATTTACCGATGAATGCTTCTTCTTGTGTCAATATTGGCCCCAGTGAACTCTCTGTGAAAAAACTACCACGTACTACTGATTTGTCAACCACCCTGAATAAGAAAATCCAAGGGGAGTCCTTGGATAAACGGGGATGAGCCAATTAAATAGGGGACTCAGTGGTGTGCTGGGGTGTTCATCGCATGACTAATTTTATGAATTAGGGAAAATTGTCAAATAATTAATTTCGTGTCATGATTTTTGTGCTTGCTTGCAGAGAATTAAATAATACGCAGAATAAGATTAGCTTAAGTTGTTGTTTCATTCGGGAGCAATGACGTTAAGCCAACTGCACCCAAGCAACCAGGAGTTTGACATGAGTACTTCCCGGTCCCAACAGGAAGCGTACGAGCAGGGCCAATCTGACGGCTCCAAGGGCGACTACAACCCGCCAGGCGGCTTCGTCGATGTCATCAGTCGTCCCATGCGCGATTGTGACGATTCAACTCGCGACAAGGCGTACCAAGACGGCCACAAGAACGGTGAAGACAACCCGAAGAAGTAATCCACGGTTTTGCCCACAACGTTCACTCAGCAACCCCGCACACAAGGCGGGGTTTTTTAACTGCGGGCTCGTTTTCACGCTGGTGAATTATGTAGTAAAATATAGTGCATGCTGAAAGAATACGCAGAGTATTTGAGAGATAATCCCAAGGGTTATTGGTTTAAACGTAAGCTCTATGGCTGGGGATGGACCCCCGTGAAGTGGCAAGGCTGGGTAGTGGTGCTCTTGTATATACTACTCGTTCTCGCTTTTGCACTTACCCTCGATGAAAGCTCTTCACAAAAAAAGGTTGTTTTCACATTTATCCTTCCGCTTCTGTTTCTTACGGTGGCACTCATTCGCATCAGCTATCTAAAAGGCGAGTCACCTCGTTGGCAGTGGGGCCTCAAGAAGAAGAATAAAGAAGAAAAATAAAAAAAGTCACACGAATGTGACTTATTTCCAAAGAAAACTTACTTGAGCAATTCTGCAATTTGGATTGCGTTTTGTGCGGCCCCCTTGAGGAGCTGGTCTCCCGAAACCCAGAAACTCAAACCATTATGAAGTGCATTGTCTATCCGAAGTCGACCTACCGCGCATCGCTCAAGTTCTGATACCGAGAGAGGTGTTGGGTAAACACTATTCTTTGGATCATCCATATAGTTGAGCCCCGGCGCTTTCCGCAAGATTTCCTGCGCTACTTGTAAATTAACAGGATCTTCAAATTCTGCCGCCACAGCGATAGAGTGAGCTCGGTACACAGGCACACGAACACAAGTAACGCTCGCGCGAAAGTGAGCTGCATGCATGATTTTACGACTCTCATCTTGCATCTTCATTTCCTCCTCCGTATATCCAGAGTCGAGGAAATTTCCGATTTGAGGAATAACGTTGAATGCTATCTGGTGTGGGTACAGCTTTCTCTCTACAGGAACGTTCTTCGCTATTTGTAGTAGTTGAAACTCTAGCTCCGCTTTTCCCTTGCTTCCGCTACCCGACACCGATTGATAGCTAGACGCAAAAATTCGTCTTGCGTAAAACTGCTGGTGCAGAGGATAGAGCGCCATGAGCGTAATCGCGGTCGTGCAGTTGGGGTTGGCAATTATCCCCGAGTGCCAGCCTATATCTTCTGCATTGATTTCTGGAATGACGAGTGGGACCTTGTTATCCATCCGAAACGCACTTGAGTTATCAATAAATACCGCCCCATGACTTACGGCGATGGGCGCAAGCTTTCGCGCGACATCCGACCCTGCGCTGCAAAGAACAATATCTACCCCTCGGAAAGAGTCTTCGTTGACTCCGCTTACTCCAGTCATCTCACCCCGAAAGGGAATCATGCGCCCTTGCGAATCTTTGCTCGCAAAGAGCCTCAGTTCTTTGACGGGAAAATTGCGTCGCTCAAGTAGTTGTATTAGCTCACGGCCGACAGCTCCGGTCGCCCCAACAATTGCCACTGTGCGCATGTGCACTCCTTATTTCGAAGGTGAAAGAAATAGACAACCTATCTCCATTTAGACTAGCAGTTATTTGTATTTTTACAATTTCATTGGCATAAACTTGCTCATTTGACTACATAAACACTATTTCATACACATGCGTTATACTGTGAATATGAGAAAACCCATTCAATTCGGACGAACATTATTTAAGAAACAAATTATTGCTGAGTACTGGATGCCACACAAGGCATCGGGCAAGGCACTCATTATATGTGATGGTGCACCCGGACTACGCACCAAGCATGAGCTCGGAGAATTTTTTGCGAGAAAAGGATATTGGGTGTTTCAGTTTCGCTACCTTGGGACATGGGAAAGCCTGGGGGAGTTTTTAAAAAAAAGCCCCGCCGACGATGTTGATGATGTTATCGAAGGTATTGAACTTGGTTTTCGTGACGTGTGGACGGGGACCATATATTACATTGAACTCAGTGAGGTGGTTGTGCTCGGCGCCTCGTTTGGGGGAGCCGCAGCGGTACTCTCATCGCTCAATCCTCTGGTTCGGTCCGTAGTCGCCATTGCCCCCATTGTTGACTGGAGAGCGTTCACAAAGAAAGACTTCGCGGAGGAGCTCCGTCAATTTTCCGAAGGTTTCCCTGGTGCATACCGATGTCCTCCAAAGAATTTCAAAAAATTGCTCACTGGGAATTTTTATAATCCCGTTGGCTGGGCTTCGAAGCTCGACGGGAAAAAGATATTTCTTATTCACGCAAAGGATGACACCACCGTGTCGTACCTGCCGACCAAGAAGTTCGCGAAAAAGATCGGCGCTACATATCTCGAACGCGCACATGGAGGACATCTGGGAAGCTCGACGCTCATGGAACCTGCCATTTGGACACGCATTCAGAAGTTCCTGACCATGTAGCGGAATGGACTCTACTCACCCACTTCACCTACTTGCCACGCGATAATTCTGAGCGTGAGGAACTGCACATGTGAAGTGATGGAAAAGTGAAGCGTCACCTACAGGCAACGCTTTTTCTTTATAAAAAAATGTGGGATAATAACGCAGTGAAAACAACTCTCATATTCATAAGGAGTCATTGGTTCTTAATGATCGTGTGCGTGACGGTGATCGTGTCCGTCTATGGATACTCACAGCGTGAAGTTGCTCCCAAATATGAAACGACACTTGTTACGAGGGGGGATGTCATTCAGGAAGTCTCGGTTACGGGCAGAGTGGAGTCAGACAGTGTTGTTCATCTGGCGTTTGAAAGATCGGGTCGCATCGCGAGTGAGCCCATACCTGTCGGAGTACATGTCGCAAAGGGTGCAATTCTTGCGCGTCTTGATGCCAGAGAAGTTGAGGCGCTGCGCGCACAGGCACAGGCGAACCTCGATGTAGAAATTATTCGTCGGAATGAAATTAAGAGAGGTGCTCGCGTCGAAGACATCGCAGTGTCGGAGGCTGCAGTAAAAAGCGCCACGGCAAGCCTTAACGATTCCGAGGCAACATACTGGGACAAATCCGAGCTAGCATTCAACGCCATACAGGATGCAATTTATGTGAAGACTGATGTCTTGTTTGATAATCCACGGAGTAACGCACCAAAGTTGATTGCCCCAGTACCTGATCAAAAACTTATCACCGCGATGGAGCAGGAGCGTATCGCAATAGGTAATCTATTTCCCGAAGGGGCGGTCATTGGTGAGAAAACGGATCTTTCCGATCCGAATCACAAGAAAGTTGCAATCTCAAAGGAACTCGTGAATCGTGTTAAAAATTACCTCGACAACTTGGCCGGAGGCGTGAGTAGCATTCTCCCGTCATCTCAAACGAGCCAGGTGACAATCGACGGATGGAAAACAAATGTGGGGCTTGCGCGTTCCGGAGTTTCTGCGGCATACAGTGCACTTTTGGCCTCCGATGAAAAGCATTCTGCGGCAAAGCAGGCGCTCGCACTTTCGGAGAGTCAGCTTGATCTGAAAAAGGCACCAGCTACAGAGGAGACATTAAGTGCCCAAGAGGCGCGTATTAGGGGACTGCAGGCAACATTAATGAACTACGACGCCCAGATAGCGAAATCAGTGATTGTAGCGCCGTTCGCGGGTATCGTGACACGTCAAAACGCAAAGCTCGGAGAAACAATAGCACCAAACGTTTCTGTGGTATCACTAATGAGCGACGGCATATTTAAAATCATCGCAAATGTTCCTGAGGTGGATGTTGCGAAGGTGAGCGTGGAAGACGAGGCACACGTAACGCTCGACGCCTATGGGTCTGACCAATCATTTACCGCAGTGGTGTCGCAAATCGACCCCGCGGAAACCGTACTTGAGGGAGTATCAACATATAAGGTGACATTACGCTTCAATCAACCCGACCCGCGTATCCGCTCAGGAATGACCGCGAATATTGATATATCCACAGAAAAAAGTGCGGGGGTATTATATGTGCCACTACGGGCCATAACAACCAGAGATGGAAACAAATTTGTGCGCGTACCCTATGGTCTAGGTGAGAAGGAGGTGTCCGTGGTCCTTGGACTACGTGGTTCAGATGGTCATATTGAGGTACTTTCTGGACTTTCTGAAGGTGAAACGGTTATTACTTTTTCTGTTAAATAAGTAAATTTGGAAGTCACTATGCTGTGTTCTCACTGGTTTTCTCAACTTCACCAAGACGTACAATTATGCCACTCATTGAGATACAAAATATAGAAAAAACTTTCGACACTGATGAAGTCTCTACGCATGCGCTCAGGGGTGTTGATCTTATAATCGAAAAAGGCGATTTTCTTGCTATTGTAGGACCCTCCGGCTCTGGAAAGTCTACACTACTGCAAATTCTTGGATTACTTGACCCACAGTCGCTAGGAAAGTACTTACTCAACGGTAAAGACACGCTCGATCTCACTGAAGTTGAAATTGCCCAATTACGAAATAGTACAATGGGATTTGTTTTTCAATCATTCAATCTCCTCGCACGAACTTCAGTGCTAGAAAATGTGAAACTTCCTCTCGTGTATTCTCAGGTATCACCACGTAAGTGGGATGACCTTGCAGAAAAACAGATTTCTGCCGTTGGCTTGGCCCATCGCGTGGATCATGAACCATCACAACTTTCTGGTGGAGAGAGACAACGCGTTGCGGTTGCGCGCGCACTTGTCACTGAGCCTGAAATAATCTTTGCCGATGAGCCAACGGGTAATCTGGATTCGGTATCTGGTGTAGCGGTCATGGAGACACTTGAGCGGCTCAATAAAGAAGGTAGAACGGTTATTTTAATTACACATGACCGAAATCTTGCCAAGCGTGCCGACAGAGCAATTCTCATGAAGGACGGAAAGATAGCATGGCAAGGTAGTGCAAAAGAAATTCCTGAACTTACTGACCTTCCAAATTAACTTAACGAAAAACATGCCACTTTTATCTCCAACTTGTCCTTCCCACAAAATACCTTTTCACCGTAATCCCATTACGCCTCAAGGTATTTTGCGGTCCATGACTGCGCAGGAAACAAAAGTGATCATGTTTGTTCTTGTTAAGCTAATTTGGGAAGATCAGTAAACATGGCAGCACCAATTTACACATTTCGCACCGCGTATCGTGCCGTGAAGGCAAATCAGGTCCGTTCAGGACTGACGATTTTGGGTATTGTCATCGGCATTACGGCGATTATGCTCATCGTCTCCATAGGAGAGGGCGCACAGTCACTTATTTTGGGACAAATTCAAGGTCTCGGTGCGGAGACAATAGTGGTGCGTCCTGGACAAAAGCCCACTGGCCCAGCTGACGTCGGTGGAACATTGTTTTCTGACTCACTAAAGGAGAGAGAGGTTGATGCACTGAGGAGAAAAGAAAATGTTCCAGACCACGTCACATCGGCTCCGGTGGTGTTTATTTCCGCCCCCGTTACACATGGTAGTGAGATTGAGCATCCGACTGTTTTTGGGTGGTCTGCACAGTTTATGGAAAGCATGATGAAGGTGAAAGTAGAATCCGGTGTTTTGTTTGATGAAGAAGACATCAAACAGTATGCATCAGTTGCCATCTTGGGTAGTGACATTGCGGCCGATTTGTTTATAGGAGAGGATCCCGTGGGCAAGTTAATTCGTATAAAGACAAAAAACTTCCGCGTTGTTGCGGTCTTGAAAAAAGGAGGTGGAGGACTGTTTAATCCCAATAAAATGGTTGTAATTCCGTATACCACCGCACTTACCTATCTTTCACCTGGAAAGCATTATCAAGAAATTATGATAAAAGTGAGTTCTCCAGAGGCGGTCGCTCGGTCAGTTGAAGATATCAAGCAAACACTACGTGGACTGCATAATATTACTGACCCAGACAAAGATGACTTTTACGTTGAAACACAGCAAGCTGCAATAGAGCAGATAGGGACCATATTGGCAGTCCTCACCGCGTTTTTATCGTCCGTAGTGGCCATTTCACTGGTTGTGGGTGGCATTGGGGTAATGAACGTGATGCTCGTCTCAGTTACGGAACGTACGAAGGAAATTGGGCTTCGCAAGGCCCTCGGTGCACAAAATAAGGATATTTTATTACAGTTTCTTCTTGAGGCAGTGATTTTGACCGTAGTTGGTGGGCTTATTGGGATATCACTCGGAATATTACTCGGCTATGGTGCTTCCATAATACTTTCAAATAACCTAGGCGTTGAGTGGGTGTTCAATTTCCCTTGGAAAGCCGCAGGAATTGGCATTGGAGTGGCGGGTGGCGTAGGTATCATTTTTGGTATCTATCCCGCCCGAAAGGCCTCACAGAAGAGCCCCATTGAAGCATTACGATACGAATAGCCTGTCGCGCTGTCTTCCGTTCAGGGTGGTAGACAAATTATTTGTACGTGGTAGTTTGCGGTGAGTTGTTCAAAGTCGTGAAGGATATACATGAGACCGTATATTGGAATATGCGATGTGGCGAACGCCGACCAGGCTAGTCATTTTGTTGAACAGATTCCGCCGGATTTTTCACACGACGTTATGATAGGCGTCATGATGAGTCGCAAAACTCTCTATGGCTTGCCGACAAAGTGGTCAGAAATTTTCCCTAAGAAGGAGACCATCAAAGACATTTTCATTCCGGACAGGCGCGCGCTGAACACGATTCACTACGCTGACTATGACGTCGGCACTAGTCGTGACACTCACCTCGCAACAACACTTTCTCACGTTGCTTCGTATGGTGGAGCACACCTCAATGCAATCCAGTTAGACATGATTTGGCCAAGCCGTCACGAGTTAGCGTTCTTTCGTCGAATATCTGGTATCCCTATCGTCCTTCAGGTGGGCAGTAACGCCATGGCAGAGTGCGGCAATGATTCGATTGAGGTCGCGAGGCGTCTCGAGACTTATAGGGATTCTATTGACTGTGTACTGTTCGACAAAAGCATGGGTGAAGGGAAGGGAATGGATGCTGCACTCCTCTCTACATTTGTTGGAGCAATGGTTGCCGATTGTCCGCACCTACTGCCAGCAGTGGCAGGTGGATTAGGTCCGACCAGCATGTATCCCGTGGAACCACTCTGGCGTGCATACCACAATCTTTCCATGGACATGCAGTCCAAGGTGCGTCCAAGTGGAGACAAAAAGGACCCAATTGATAAAGAGATGGCCGCCGAGGCGCTTCGGATGGCCGTCAGAATTAAGCAGAGCTTTAGCTAGAATTTGCCCCAACACGTGTTGGGGTTTTTTTATTGAATTCACTCAAGCAGGATGGTATACTTTTTCGGTATTATTTCGGTAATTTTTTATTCTATGAATCAATCGATGTGGATAGTGGGTGGCGCAATCGGTGTCGTGCTACTCGCAGTGGTGCTTTTTGTTAAAACGGGGGACGGAGTTCCGACAAACTCAGTTATTCCTGAAATAGAAGTAGAGTCAGTAGCCTTAGATGCCAATGGCGCCGTGCAAGCAGAAGGAGAAACACCAGCAGATATTACTCAATCAGTAACTAAAAAAATGGAAACAAGCACAACGGGCCAAACAGCAGTTATTCGTACATCAATGGGAGATATTACCGTTAAGCTCTATGGGGGCGACTCTCCAAAGACGGTCGAAAATTTTGTTAAACTCGCGACCGAGGGGTTTTACAATGGAGTAAAATTTCACCGCGTGATAAAGGATTTTATGATACAGACGGGAGACCCACTTTCAAAGGATGATGCACAAATGGGTCGATGGGGTATGGGTGGCCCTGGTTATGCTTTTGCTGATGAGTTCAATTCTCACAAGCTCGTGCGCGGTTCCCTCGCTATGGCCAATTCGGGTCCAAATTCAAATGGAAGTCAGTTTTTTATAGTTACCAAGGACTCAACACCATGGCTTGACGGAAAACACACAAATTTTGGTGAAGTGATATCAGGAATGGATATTGTCATGAAAATTGATGGGACACCAACCGTACCTGACGACAGACCCGTTACACCGGTAGTTATTACCGCGATCGAGGTGAAATAAAAAAAAGACCCGTAATGGTCTTTTTTTATCTCGAGCCCTGTTTGGGTATTAAAAAATGTAGGATAAAGTATAGTGCAATTCCCGGTATGATTCCCGTAAGTATTGCGATGACAACATATCCCACACGTAGCAAATTTGGGCTTACTTCAGCCCATTCTCCGAGGCCACCAAAAATCCCGCTGACCTTATTTTCGTGATGACTTCTTTGGAGCCTTTTCATTACTTTATTGTATAGAACTGTTAGCGAAACGCAAACTTCTTCTGAATACTTTTAAGGAAGTAATTGTCCTCAAATTCAGCAAACCGGACGAAGTGCTCTGAATTTACAACCTCAATACGATCACCCGCCTCGAGGGGGAATAGGTCCATGTCATCAACGGTCAGCACTGCGTCAATTGGCGTATTCGTTGCAGTAAGCGAAAGTACTCCACGTTTTCTCACCTCAGTAATATCAACATGTATCGTTTTTGTGCGCTTCACCACTATCGAAGGAGTGGGAATATTGTGGTCAAGCAACTCAGTGATAATCATGCAGTGGATATCTGGCGTAACTATTGGGCCATGTGAAGATAGATTGTACGCCGTAGATCCCGTCGGAGTTGAAATGATAACTCCGGTACCATGGATATTTTGCAGTGGATATCCATCAACTGAGACTGTCATTTTTGCTGCAATCATAAGTCCCTGTGCGGTAACCTCATTTAAGCAGTCACACTCATGTATAAGTTTTTCCTTTCGATATACCCGGGCGGTGATCATCATACGCTTCGTTTCTCGGTGTTCCCCGGCAAGGAGTGCATCAATTGCTTTGAGGAACTGTGAAGACTGGCGCACAGAGGCAAGAAATCCTACATGTCCTAAATTAAGTCCGAGGGTGATTGGCGCGTGCTTTCTAAAAGTCCTTGAGGCCTCAAGTATGGTCCCGTCACCCCCAAGTGCGATGACTACTTGTGGTTTATTTGTACTTAATATAATTTCTGGGTATTTCTCTGCAATATACTGCTCAATTTTTTTCTTCCATGCAACAGAGCGCCGGTTGTCATTTCGTATAAAAATTGTCATTCGTTTAATCATGTAGGTATCATATCCCGACCATTGCCGATGTCAAAATCAGCAAGTATGATGGGCTCATGAAACATTTTTTTCTTCTCCTCCTTGTGCTGTGTGTGCCTCCACTATTTGCGTCTGGACATACATCGGACCAGCGCTATCATGATGGCTATATCGTTGACCTCTCCAGTGCGCCTGTTGCCCCTTGGGTGGGAGAGAAAGTCGGCCTGTCATTTGTATTTCGAGACCCCATCTCAGGACTCGCAACTTCGAGCATTGTTTCAGCAGAATGGAGCGTCGATGCGCTCATGAGGGAGAACAACAAAACACAAGAGACAATTTTTGTTAGTTCAGTTTTTGAAGTGCGAGACGGTGGGTTTGTTACTGACTATGTTTTTACTGAAGAGGGAACATATGACATGCATCTGATATTTACCGATGTTGACGGCAAGGAGCGCACCACAGGTTTTCGCAAACAAGTGCGTAACGGTGCTGTGGAAAACACGATACCTGCAAAAACTCATGTTGCCTTTCTCAGTATCACACTCATCTTTAGTATTCTGGGCTTTGTCTTAGGAAGATTCAGTCGCACTAGTCCAAAGGTTTAGGATTCTCATGCTCAAGGACATATGCGGTAATTGGTTTTTTGTTGAGTCGTCTGGTGGGTCCATCCTGATTGTTTGAAGATACTACTTCACTACCACCACCAGTAAGTTGTTGAATATCACTTGCGAGTGCTTGTAACTGTTGTGCAGCAGCAGCTACTTGTTGGTTCGCTGCACTTTGCTGTTGAGAAGATGCGGAGAGCTGCTCTGAGCTCACTGCATTTTGTTCTGCAACATTTGCAATTGCGTCCATGCTCTCTGCAACATTTTGAACCAATGATGACTCATGTTGTGTGTGCGTAGAAATATCTTGAATTCGTGCGGAGAGGTGCTGAGTGGACATCGACATGTTCTCGAGCTCAACAAGTGCCTCACGAACCACTTTTGCATTTTCGTCAGCATGCTCAAGGCCTTTTTCAGCAGCCAGAACTGTGTCCTGGATTTGAACTAACATTTTTTCAACTTGCTCTTTGATTTCCTCCGCGGCATTAGCTGATTGTTCTGCGAGTTTGCGAATTTCATCTGCAACTACTGAAAATCCTCGCCCGGCCTCTCCTGCCCGCGCCGCCTCAATCGCCGCATTGAGTGAAAGGAGATTTGTTTGTTCCGCAATCCGCGTAATTGTATCAACGATAGTACGAATTTCACGCGAGCGATTACCCATGGTCCTCGCTATGATCGCAGTATCCGTTGTCATTTTACGAATCTGGTCCAAGCTTTTTTGTGATTGTTCACCTTTTTCTCCTGCAACCTGTGTGACTTTTGATACCTCATTTGCCATGCGAGATGCTTCTTCTGAGCTTGCGAGCATGAGCTGAATTCCGCTCGCTATTTCTGAAATTGACCGCGAAATGGATTCCGCTTGAGTCGACTGTGAGACAGCACCTTCCGCCACTTGCCCTGCAATAGAAGCGTTGTTCTGTGCAGCTGCCGCAACCTGCTGAGAAGTTGAAGAAAGGGAAGTACCCGCCTGTGCAATTTGGTCAATTGCTTTACGGAGCGGATTAACGAGGGACTGCAGATTTACTATTGCAAAAAGTATTGAAATAACTATAAAAGTGAAAAGTACAACAAAAATGAGTGACCAGTTAACCATTGCAAGAATTGCACCTCGAGGAATTTCTGTGACCAACACCCACCCTGTCGGAAGGGTGACATAAGAAACCACCACATCCACTTCGCCACCCCCTTGCGTCGCATAAGTGTGATTCGCAGTTTTTCTGCTTCTTTCTAATAGGTCACCAAGAAACTCGGTAGTGGGTGCGGTGAGTCTTGCCTCATCACTGTCTGCGCGTCGCAATAGTTTTCCTGACGAGCCTACAAGGTATGTCGAGGCATTCATGATCTGACCTCCGCTTTGCATTGCTGAATCTATGAGTGGTTTCGCATTAATCTGAGCTACAAGAATTAACGTCCCATAATTTGCGACTACACCAATAGGTGCCCCGACAGTGAGTGAATCGCTAGCACCTGCGCTATCGTCGCTCTGTATTAATCTTGCTCCAGATAGAGAGTCGGTAAATAGATCAGAAAATTTCTCAGTTGCTACTGAAAAAGTAATTGGAAACGATGCAACCATCTTTCCCGTATCACGCTCTACTACTGCGAGACCAGAGTAGGTTTCGCCATGATGCGACGTGGTGCCCTCCAAGAATGTATACAGTAGTTCTGAACGAGAAACCCCGGCGCTTTTTGCAGTAGAAGCTCCTTCAGGGCTGATGAGTATACCGGAGAGCCTTGTGTCCCTGGCGATGTAATTAACCTGCTCGAGGTGAGATGCTATCAGAAGTGATAAATGCTCGCCGCGAAGCTGTGTAAACGCCGACGCATTATCCATGGTTACAGTATCAAGCGCCTCTTTCCCATAACCGTAGCCAAGAAAACTCGCAAATACAATTGGGAGCATAATACCAATTGCAAGGCGAATCATTACGCGCCGTACTCCGTGGCGTCGACTAAGAAATTTTTGAAAAGACATAGTGTAATCATAGCAGAATTGGTGTATTGCCGCTCTCCACTTACTGAAATTATTGTGGACAAAAAAACTCCCCCCAAAAGGGGAGTATTAGTAAGCGGATTATACGTTTTGCCACTCAGTGATTTTGTCGATGAGCTCTTTTCTTGCCAGGTTGAACCCCGTGTTCAAAAGGATATATGCGAATGCATCACGAATGAGAATTTCTGAGCGATATGTCTCCATGCGGATGGCAACCCTATCTGGATGGTCACCGCGCGCGATGAGCCGCCTCCTTAGTTCGTGCTCGGGTGCATCTACAAACACCGTGTGTGCATCAGGAAATTTTTGAGCCATGTCGCGCGCGCCAAATGGATCCATGATGGAAATCACCAGTGGATGCTCATCGAGTGCGCGCCTGAGGTCCTCCTCTCGTGTTCCATAGCGCGAGCCATGCACAGTAACATGTTCGACAAACTCACCCCGAGTGACTCGCTCCGCGAATTCAGCTTCCGAATAAAAATGATAGTCGACCCCGCCCACTTCGCTATCCCTCTTGGCGCGCGTAGTTGAGGTGAGCCCCTTACCTGTGTTTGGAAAATGCGCTCGCACTTCTTTCGTCAAAACGTCTTTTCCGGCGCCAGAGGCTCCTGTCACAATGACCCATATGTGGCTCAAGGCCGTTCTCCTCAAAGGTCAGATGATTTTCTGTTTTCGTTATAACGTGCACCCAATTATGATGCTAGTTGCATATTTTAGTATTCATGATATAATTTGTTTAATAACGGTACGCACATTGATAGTCGCAAAAGATTGTTGAGAGTGTTTGCTTCAGCCTCCCCATGTAGACGAGATATTTCTTGGTCTCTTTTCTACACGGGGAGGGAAATGGATACGATTAGTGATCCTCGGTCCTGTGTCGAAGGGATCTCCTCCGTAACAAAAAAACGTATGGGAATCTTCAGAGCTGTCGGCCTTGGATTGGTAATAGTCATCCTGAAGCTTCTCATGCCGGGCGTGATGTCCGGACTCGAAGGAAGTCTCTCAGCGTTCTTCGGTATCACTGAGACTCTGCTTGTAAATGCGCAGTCGAATCTCAACTAATCCAGTTCTCTCCCTGTTCTTTTTGAGCAAAACCCGCCACCTCACGTGAGGAGCGGGTTTTTTGTGTAAAAGACGTTGAGTGAACTAAATAATTTCAAAATAATGTTTCGAGCCCGGGGTGATATTTTCTGCGAAGCCCCCAAGTGGATATAAGTCATAAAGAATACGAATCACTCCGCGGTGGGTGACAAGCATAATATTCTCTTCTTTGTACGTTTTTATTTTTTCAATAAAATTTTTAACGCGACTCGCGACGTCTGACACCGACTCACCGCCATATGGTCGATAGTCGTAACGCCCCTCGAGATCACTTTCGACAAGTGCAGGGTCTACTTCAGAGCGTAGTTTTCCCGAAAGCGTTCCAAAGTCCCGTTCAAGTAGCGCATCGTCAAGTACGATACCCACGTCAAAACGTTTATTGAGTATGTGAGCAGTCTCCTGAGTTCTGCGTAGTGGTGAGGCATAAATGATATCTGGTGCGACGAGCAGGGAATTGGCGAGGTCAGTTATGGTTTTTATGCCATCCTCATTTAGTCCCTCATTTGGTCCCTGGGAGCCCTGCATGCGGTCCTCTTTATTGAGTCGTGTTTCACCGTGGCGGATGACGATAAGTTTCATAAGGAGTAGTATAGCAAAGATAATGTTTTTTGAAGCACCGTGGACGCATGGGAATTTACCAGCTACACTCACACTATGCAAAAGACTTTTTCGGTACACATAAATAAGATTGCTCACGATGGCGCGGGTGAAGGACTGCATGAGAATGGTATCGTGCGCATACACGGCATGCTTCCTGGAGAAGAGGGAATTGTCGATGTTTCTCGAAAGCGAGGGATGTTCACGGGTGTTTTAAGAGAACTCACATTGGGTTCTCCATCGCGTAAGAATCCTGATGAAACACATTATTTATCATGTAGTCCGTGGCAGGTAATGGATTATGCGATGCAAGTAAGTGCAAAACACGAATTACTCTCCTCATTGTTTGGTTACTACGCAGATGCCCCAAAGCCAACATTTGTTCCGGCGGAGAAGTTTTACGGGTACCGCACTAAAGTAGAGTTTAGTTTTACAGATAGGGATGGCGATAACGTTCTTCCACTTTCACTCGCATATCACGAGCGAGGAGGCGTGGGTGGACGACGCTTGGCGTTGCCGACCGGTTGCCTTTTGGTTACAGACAATGTAAACCACGTCGCGCTTGCGATTACTGAAAAACTTCGCAATTTAGGACTAACAACCAGAGAATTAAAGACTTTGGTGGTGCGCGAGAGCAAGTCAAGCGGTGACATTATTGCCACGCTATATGCAAAAGCGAATGCACTCGAAAAGTTTTCAATTGATGATATCCCACTACTCAAGGGGCTTTTGGTGTTTCACTCTACTGAAAAGTCGCCTGCCTCAGTGCCCACCAAAGAGTTGTGGCGAACAGGAGCGCTGGAACTTCATGAGAAAATTCTTGGTATTGATATTTTATATTCGTGGGATTCATTTTTTCAGAACAATATTCCCGTGTTCGAGCGTGCAATGATTGAGATGGGGGACTCAATTCCTAATAATGCCAATATACTTGAATTATATTCTGGAGTAGGAACAATCGGATTGCTTTTAGCAAAGGCAGGTGCACAGCACGTGCATGGCGTAGAGATAGTGCAAGGTGCAGTGAATTCAGCTAAGAAGAATGCCGAGGAAGCGAAGTTGGTGAATTATGTTGCAGAGTGTATACCGGCCGAAAAGATGGATGCGCGCCTACTAGACAAGCGCGACGTACTCGTTGTTGACCCTCCACGTGCAGGACTACATCCAAAGGTTCTCGCAATGATAAGTGAAAAACTGCCTCCAAAGATTGTTTATCTCTCATGTAATCCTGAAACTCAGGCACGCGATTATTCTTTACTACAAAAACTCTATAAAATTGAACGTATTACCGGATTTGATTTTTATCCCAACACGCCACATCTCGAGTCATTGTGCATCTTGAGTTTGCGGGATAAATAGGATAGAGTGTCTTTATATGGCAAATAAAAAAGGAAAAGCGGCTCAGCGCAAAAAGGCGCACCGCGCAGGAAAGGACGTCAGTGCGCGTCACCGATAAATTCACCCGCGAGGGTGTTTTTTATTTTCTCAAGATAAGAAATCGCACCTGGTCGTACTGATCAAGCCAAAATTCATACTTCCAAGGGGAGTCCCTGGAAACAGTTGCGTGATCAGTAAGTAGTTCTTCAATCCATTCACGCTGATGCGCGTCACACTCAATGTAGAAAGTGCCGCCTTGATTAAGGAATTTTCCTCCTTTATTAATTATAATTTTTATGTAGTCGAGGCCGCGGTCACCAGCAAAAAGTGAGAGATGGGGTTCGAAATTGATGACGCTCTCGTCTATTTCAGGAATAGCCTTGGGGTCTATGTATGGTGGGTTCGCAAAGATAGCGTCATATGTTTCCGTTAGTCCCTCAAGTGAATCTCCAGCCCAACACCTCGCGCGTGACTCGTCGATGTCATTAAGGCGAACGTTCATGCGTAGCTGCTCTGTTAGTTTCGGATCAAATTCACTCAGGTCTACTGTTGCGTTGGGTAAATGCTTGAGGAGCGCTACTCCGATGCATCCAGAGCCAGAATAAGTATCTGCAAGTCGCAGTGTTGGCTTCCCGAGCGCACGAAGTTCTTTCACCGCTCGCTCAACCCAAAACTCCGTCTCAGGGCGTGGAATCATCGGGTGAAGTGACACATCAATGTGGCACTCATAGAAGGGAATCCATCCGATAACATAAGCAAGTGGCTCACCACCCTTGAGGCGCAGCACGTCAGCTTCAAATTCAGGAGACTCTTTTCCTTGATACTTTTCTTTGAGTAGCCATTCAACTTCTTTGGGATTTCGTGGGGGTATCATGTGTGTGTTTGATTATAAAATCCCCTCGCGTGGAATTGAACCACGATCATCTCCTTCGGAGGGAGATATCCTATCCGTTGAACGACGAGGAGGTAAGCACAGTATAGCGATAGTCAGGAAAATGTAAAAAGAGCACTTGACCGATTGGTTTTTGTGAGTAGGGTAAATTTAATTCCTCTCAATGTATGAGGGGTGCGCTTTGGTTTTATGCCATGCGAACGCCTTGCCTCGTGGCCTCTCGAGGTTGTTCCTTACAAAGGAGTTCTTTCATGGAACACCAAGATACTGACTCTATTTGGGCTGCACAGAATTCACATGGTCCACACAACACTTTTGTGGCGCGAACAAATATTTTGCCAGCGTGCTCGAGAAAGTTTTCGATTACCAAAGGCCCGTCCCTTCCGGCCATCTGCGCTGCGCCAGCAACCGTATTCCCGTCCCAGCTTTCTGAGTCGATGAACCTTCACGGAGAGAGTCGGAGCGCACTTATCGCAGATCATTTGCCCGTTCAGTTTACGCTTCAGGGTGAGCGAAAAAGAAAATTTGGCGATTTCACATTTGCGGTCGCACTTTTTGTCCGGTCGATTGACCTTGCGCCAGACTTGGAGCAGCTACATTGGTCGCTCTTTGGTCGTGCGCAACAGGCGAACCAGCATTCCCATTTTTCTCGCTCGATACTCATACGTGGGTGGTTTCAGGTAATAGGTGATGACGAAAATGCCCCACCAGATTTGCGTAATGCAGCGCATCGAGAGTGCATCATTGTCTATCTGCCTCAGCAGGGCACGGGATGGCTCGGCGAAGTTGCTGAGGCGCGGGAGGTGCCGACATCTGGAGTCGTCAAAGACCTCGAAACATTCTTGCGAATTGTGCGTCAGCGATATGCGCACGGCTTCGTCGAGTCATGTGCTCCGGACGGAATTACGCGATGGTGCCGCGTATCGGGCGGGGAAGGAGATAGTGTTACTTTTGACGCAAAGAAGAAGGACGGCGAGAGCTGGAAATACTACGAACAGAAGTCGTATATTCGCCTCCGCCTTGTTGGCGTGGAATACATTAAGGAAGTGGGGTATGAGCTTGTGGGTGATGCATTTTTGTGTAGTGACGGTACGATGCTTCACACGTACCACTACTCCAAAGTGGTGTATGGCGATAAGTTTCAGGATTCGGCATCATGGAATGATGGCTACTACAGCAATCGCTTTTATGTGTCAGGATCCCCGATGATTCCCCAGTACATTAGCGATTCGTTTTCGAGCGAAATGCCCGCATGGTTTTTCGAGGCTGAGGAGGCACGTAATGTGAAAACCTGGCGCCTCGCTTAAGAAGAGCAGGCCACACAATTTGTGTGGCTTTTTTTAATATATATGATAGCTTCATTTTATGAGCCAAATAGCAGATTCTGCAAACAAACCACGCATCGGAGTAGACCTCGACGACACGGTTGTCGAGTTTGTTGAGGGACTGCGTGTATGGCACAACCGAGTTTATGGGGGTGCGCACGAACAAAAAGATTTTACCACTTGGCAATTTCATGAAATTTGGGGTTGCGAACAAGGCGATGTTCACAGGAGGGTGATTGAGTTTTATGGTACGCCAGAACACCAAGAAATTACCGCCATCTCCGGTTCGCAGGATGCGTTACGGGCTCTCAAAGATAACTACGAACTTATTGCTATTACTGCACGCGGAGTTGAATATGCCCCGAGAATGCTTGAAATTATCAATCGATACTTTAGTGATGTTTTTGCCGATGTGCACTTCATCGGTATTGGAAAAACAAAGGGTGCACACTGTGTGGAGATAGGAGTAACGCTTATGATTGACGACGCATTACACAATGCGCAGTCAGTTGGTGAGCAGGGTATTCCTGTTTTACTCATGAATCAGCCGTGGAATCAGGGTGAATTACCCATCAACACTACGCGCGTCATGGGCTGGAAAGAAGTTGTCGAGTTTCTCCAAAAAACACAACAACAATAGTGCATATTGGCGCATTATTGGCCCACCTTGCTACTGGGCGTATATACTGTAGGATTACATGTAGAACGTTTTCAATCAGGAGAGTGTGATGTCTCGCAAATCAGATAGAAAGATTGCTACCAAGGTTGTCTCTTCGGAACTGTTTCAGCTGTTAGCGAGGACAACAAAACTTCAAGCGTACCTTCTTTTCTTGAGCGGAAAGACTCCCGTAAAATACCGAGTCGGCGTACAGAGCCTTCTGCCCAACGAAAAGTATGTCGAAATCACTACCAGATTGGATCTCGAATGCGCTATGCGCTATGCAGCCAAGGAGTTCATGGGGGTGAATGAGCGCACAGACGTCGATGGTGTGTACCACGTCTGGATTGTGATAGCGAAGAATGAGCTTTCACTCGAAATCCCACGAGAGCACCTTCAGCCGATAATTTTGAAGCTACAAGCAGAACACGCCGCTGCGGTGTAGGGGGTTACAGTCCTCTCTGCAGTGCCGACGGAACACCGAGTCAAAACAAAGTTCATCTGATTCAAGCCACACAGAGTGTGGTTTTTTACTGAGTGCTTTGCTCTTTAATAAATTTCCAGAGCACAATATCGCCTGGTTTGAGAAAGTATTTACTCGCGAGCGTGGGCTCGTGTGTATTGTTCACCCAATATTGCCAGCGATTCTCATTGTTTGTTGCAATACCACCAACTGCCGTTACAACGAGGTTTTTTGGGTCTACACCGTCAGTGCTCACGGTAATGTCTTCAGCATTTCCGACGAAAAGTAGTAGATCAACAACCGACATCGACTCTCGCCAGGATACGGTATTCCATGTGCGCATATTTCCATCTCCGTAGTCCAGCATGAGGTTCACTGAACGCATGGCAGCTGGCGTATCGGCAGTGTTTTCACGCACAATGATGGTTTCCTTAAAAAAATACGCCCCAACCGCAAGTCCAATGAGCATTGCCACGACGGCAATCACGATGTGGTGCACCCATGATTCACGATGATAATTCACCTAACCATTCTATAACGGGGCGCCACTGTATACAAATTATACTCAGGCGTGAATGGTGCTATACTAATTAGGTATGAGAAAAATAGAGCGTAGTGAGAATCGAGGTAAAAGTGAACTAGGTTGGCTTTCAACACGATTTTCATTCAGTTTTGCAGAGTATCTTAATCCTGCCCGAATGAATTTTGGTGTTTTGCGGGTATTCAACCACGACACAATCAGTGCGCTTTCCGGTTTCCCTATGCACCACCACGAGCAGATGGAGATAGTGACCATAATGCTTGATGGAGTTCTGACACACACTGACTCGATGGGGAATCGCGCCGAACTGAGAAAAGATGAAGTGCAGGTGATGACTGCGGGTACGGGAATAAACCATGGCGAATGGAACCAGTCTCCAGTTGCTCAAGTACATTTATTGCAAATCTGGATGTATCCAAAGGAAAGAGCGTTGCTTCCGCGATATGAGCAACATCGATTTGATGAATCAGGGCGTAAAAACAATTTTCAGTTACTTGTGTCAGGCATAAAAAAAGATGAAGCACTTTTTATTCATCAAGATGCCACATTTAATCGCATAAACCTTGCTTCAAGTAAGGAGATTACGTACACACTCACCAATCGAACGTGCGGCCTATTCGTATATGTCATAAGTGGCGCCATCACATCGGATGCAGAAAAATTGCACGCAGGAGACAGCATGGAAGTCACGGACGAAGTCAGTATTTCAATCGTTGCTGATACTGACTCCGACGTTTTAGTAATTGAGGTGCCGCGTGAGTAAGTATTTATTTTAGATATACTTCAATTTCCGAAGATAAGTCATGCTCAGGAAGTCCTGAGGGATTGTCGCGGATGAATTTCAAAACTCCTTTTTCTGCTGATGTCGTGGCCCATTTTATTTGAGAATTCCATGCGACAAAATCATCGGTCATCCATTCACCATCGGCAGTTGCAATCGCTTGCGCGAGTAATACACCAGATTCATCGCGGAGTTCAATTGGGAAACTAGCCTCAAAAAACCACTTTCCTCGTGCTTCTCCGGAGAGTTGTAGAGGGCTAGATATTTCTGACCCGCTTACAAGGTCGTCTAGTTTGAAGTATTTTTCTGCCTCGTTCACGGGCTCAACCTCTACTTCAGCAGCGAGTGGCGGAGTATGCACGACTACTGGTGCGTCCATTTTGCTTTCTGTATTATTTAAGAAAAAGTAAACAAGCGAAGTCATCACCAGCAGTAAGGTGAGTGTGCTAAAAATAATTGTACGCGAATTCATACGCTTATTTTAATAGAAAAAAACAAAATAACCTACTACTGCAATTGCGATGCGGTAGTAGCCAAACCAAGTAAAATCATTTGTTGCAATGTAGTGTGCGAGCCATCTCGCCACCAGTATCGCGACAATGAATGATGTGACGAAGCCCACGAGCAAAAAAGTTACATTATCCGAAGTAAAAGTCTGATAGTTTTTTACTACATCAAGGAGCGTGGCTGCACCCATGGTAGGTACTGCAAGAAAAAATGAAAACTCCACAGCCTCTTTTCTCGATAGTCCAAGAAACATACCGCCAAAAATGGTCATCGCTGAGCGCGAAACGCCAGGAACAAATGCGACACATTGCATTACACCAAGGAGTGCCGCACGGTGCAGTGGAAGCTCGTTGAGGAGAAGCGTGGGGGTGGTAGCAGGTGATTTTTTCCACATGCGCTCAAGGTAAAGTATCGCCAGTCCGCCTACAAAGAGCGCCACAAAGACAATTGCGACATTGCCAAGAAGATACGTTTTTATAAATTGATAGCTTATCAGCCCCAGAATGGCAGTTGGGATAAAAGCAGCAAAGATCCGGATTATTGTTTTTTGGTCGGTGAGTAGTCGTTTGGGGTAGAGCGCAACAATGGCAAGTATTGCACCTAGTTGAATCATTATTTCGAAGCTCTTTATGAATTCCGAGTTATTACCAAGCAGCTCTGAAACAATCATGAGGTGACCCGTTGAGGAAATAGGCAAAAATTCGGTGACTCCCTCGACGATGCCATAAATTACTGCGTGAATGAGTTCCATCTGACGATTGTACTTATGAATGTTGAAATTTGCCAATCTCTTGCTGTGTAGAGTGAGAAATGCATAAACATGGCCTGATATAGTAGGTATGTGTAATCATTTTGAAAGTCAGGTTACTGGTGGTATAGTATACTTATATAATTCTTTACTTATGAGATTCATAACAAAAGCAACAAATATCGCGCATACAAATGCCATCGATGCATATCTCACGAAGAAAATGTCTGAGCTCGAGAAAGTTTTAGAGCCGGAAGAGAAGAGTCATGTGGCAAGACTCGACATTGGTAAGACCTCAAAGCACCACAAGGAAGGGAAGGAGGTTTTTTATGCGGAAATTACTTTTCACGTGAAGAAAAAAGATTTCCGTGCTGTTGCAAAGTCCGGTGATTTATATAGCGCAATTGATGGCATGAAGGATATTATTGTGCGAGAAGTGGCGCGTCATCATGAAAAAACAAACAAATTAGTCCAAAAAGGTGCGCGCGAGATGAAGAGACGTGTTCGTAGTTTGCCGATATAGAAAAATGAAATATTTACCAAAACTCACTATTGATGAAATAGTTTATTGGGGAACACTTTTTTTTGTAGTAATAACAGTAGGGTATTTGCTCATTACCCTGATTCAAGTTTCCACACTAGAAACAACATCATTTGATTCTCAGGAAACATACATACGCAAGCAGTCTCGTTCGCTCGTGCTTGAGACCAGTATGGGAAACATCACCATAGTACTGATGCGCGCACAGTCACCAACTACAGTGAATAATTTTGTTTCACTTGTTCAAGCTGGTTTTTATGACAACACTAAGTTTCACCGCACAGTAAAAGGATTACTTATTCAGGGGGGAGACCCGCTGTCTCGTGAAAACGATACGGAGCTCTATGGCACAGGGGGGCCTGGATATGTCTTTGATGACGAAATACGTGGCTTAAAAATGGAAAAGGGAGTTGTTGCAATGGCGAATCTTGGAAGACCGAAAACGAATGGAAGTCAGTTCTTTATTCTAGTGGCCAACGAAGCTCCAACTTTGGACGGAAAGTATACAATTTTTGGTAAAGTCACCAGCGGAATAGAAGTAGCTGAAGCTATTAGTGTGGTACCAGTCTCGGCAAAAAACATACCACTAGTTCCTGTAATACTCAAGTCGATACGAATTGAATAGCTTGTTTTTAATTTGTACCACGTAAAAAGTCTTCGTAGTGCATCGTACTTTTCCCCTCAGGAGTAACTGAAATGATGGTCAGTGACTCGTTTTCAATTATAGCGTCATCTATGCGCACACGAATGTTCTTCCCTTTTCTTTCAACAAAAAAATATGCTCCAGGCCATTTGTCATATGCACGAATTTTTTTATAGTTTTCTACGGGGTCACCTGAGAGATTTATAAGGCCGTCACTCTTTGATATTTTTTTGGTAAAAGTCGCAAGTTCATGATTTTGTTTAGTCGCCGACTGGCTGTTTAGCCACAGTGGAATCGACTCAGCGAGGAGTTTTCCGCCAAGGTGCGCGAGAGATACGGTGAGCTCGGACCCACGGGGTGGCCAGGTTGTTGTTTCGTAATTGCGTTGTGCGAGTATCGGACCATGGTCCATTTCCTCATCGAGGAGCATGATGCTCACACCGGTCCCGCTCTCCTTTGAGATGATGGCAGACTCGACAGGGGACGAACCACGAAATTTTGGGAGGAGCGACGGGTGCACGTTAAGCGTGCCGAACTTCGGGATAGAGAGGACATCTTTGGGTATAATTTTTCCGTATGCAGTTACTATAAAAAGATTGCAATTATGTGGGACAATACTTTGTGAAAAAGCTTCATCGCGAAGCGTGTTCGGAGTAAGTACCGGTATGTTTCTTTTTTCAGCCCAGACGCGCACCTCACTCGGTGTGAGTAGGAGTTTTCTTCCTTTGGGAGCATCTGGTGCCGTCACAATCACGGCGGGCGTAAATCCGTGCGACTCAAGTTCGTCGAGGACGATGGTTGCGAACTCGGGAGTTCCAAAGAAAGCAAAGCGGGGAGTGTTGTTTGACATAGGTAATATTTGAATTAGTATAGCCTTCAGTAGACAATTTTGTACAGAAGGAGCACATGATGACTGATGCAACATTGCCCTGGGCGAACTATTCTTCTGAAAGAAAAGACCAGTTTCGAAAATGGTTTTTTATCGTGGCCCTTAGATATTCTTTTTGGAGAACTGAGGCGTCGCCGTGGTGCGGGGGAGAACATATCGCTTGATCAGTATTTTTATAACCTAGAATTCTTACCTGAGGATTTGGGTCGAATCCGAGTTCGTATCCTCGCGTATTACGCGGAACATCTCCCAAGGCTAGTTGAGGAGCTTGCGATGCACCGTGAACGTGCAGAAAAACCACACTCATAGAGTTCCTCAAGTCGCAAGGACTAAGCGATGAAGGCATTGATGAAATAAAGAATGTCATCGCACACTCAAAGTTTTACATTTTCTAACTCAAACACACTGTGGTGTGTTTTTTTATTTTCCTGCCCCCTTCGACTCGATTTCTGCAATCTCTTCTTTGGAGAGTTCCATTATTTCTGTTGCATGGTCTATAAAAAGTGTGCCATTGAGGTGATCAGTTTCATGTTGAAATATTTGTGCAATCAATTTTGTACCACCCAAGGTGAAGGATTTACCAAATTCATCATATGCACGAATGGTTGCCTTTTCGTGGCGCATGGTGTTTCCATAAAACCAACGCACCGAGAGGCATCCCTCGGGCACTTTCACTTTTTTACGAGAAGTCTTAATTATCTCAGGATTTATACAGACAATGTTTTTTTCAGGAATATGCACTGGTTTCTTGGGTGCGCTTCCTTTTTTTGTATTTTTCTCCTCTTCAACAGCAAAAGCCTTACGGGAAATGATAAAAATCCGCTGAGATATTCCGATTTGCGGAGCAGCGATGGCAACACCGTCAAACTCACCCTCAAGTGATGCATTCATAAGGTCTATGGTCGCAAGCAATTCTTTCGACCCAAAGTCTTTTTTCAACACAGGTGCTGCCGTGAGTCGGAGTACGGCGTCACCACTTTGTACAATAGCAGGCCCAAGTTGTTTTTCCTTTTTTTTCACGATGACGTTATTCTACTTTTTTCTCTCCTTTTTGCTAGCATTAAATCACTGACTCAGGATTTACCCTCACCTCGACATCTTGTGGGAGTGAGGCGATAAGCCCCAGGAGCTCTTCGTTTGGCCAACTACCCCTCGGAATCTTCAGGAGTGCATTCATGCGAAAATTTCCTTTCACACGAGCAATAAATGAAGGAAACGTAACAGGGTGATAGGCACCAAATATTTTCTCTATTTCACTCATTACATTTTGTCCTTCAGATTTTCTTCCTTCGTAAGTAAATTTAATGAGCGTAGAAAAAGGTGGATAGCCAAGCTGGCTGCGGTTTTCAAGTTCGGTACGCAAGAACTCACCGATATTTCCTGATGTAGCCAATTCAAAAATTGGCACGCTCATGTCGCGAGTCTGGATTACAAAGTGTTCGCGCGCGCGTTCACGCAACTGAAGCAGTAGCCGAAATACGCGTTCGCTCATTCTGAAGTCAGGTATAGTAAGGAGGGAATTTACAGAGAGGATTGCTACCGTTGAAACTGGCTCGGTGAGATATGGGACAGCCATCTCTGTGCCAATCAAAATACTTCCTGGAGTTTCATAGAATTCACGCATAATCTTTTGCGCCTCCGAGTGTTTTTTTACCACATCTTTGTCCATGCGAAAAATACTCGCATCGGGAAACCTGATCCGAATCGATTCCTCAGCCTGCGTGACTCCAATCCCTAAGGGAGTTAGTCTCCATCCTCCGCAATGCGGACATGTGTATTCAGTGCTCTGCTGTAAGCCGCAGCGATGACAGAGAAATACATTGAGCTCGTCCTTCCCATGTTTTTTGTGTAGCACCGCAGGCGCACTGCACCTCGTGCACGTCACGACAGTCCCACAGTCTCCACATACGGTCATGGGGGCAAATCCACGTCGTACACCCATAATGAAGCAATGCGTTCCTTTTTTGCGCACGTCCTCTATGAGTTCAACGAGCGTCGGTGATGCAATGGCAATTTTACCCACTGCTGGTTGTTCACCCAGAGCACGCATATCAACGATATGCTGTTTCGCAGTGGAAGGCAGGCGATACTTGGGGCGCATAAAGGCCTCAATCTCACCCTGCTCTCTGCGATAGAGTGTTTCAGCACGCAAAAACATATCACCAAAAAGAATATCGGATCCAATAGCTTTTGCGAATTCCTCTGCAAAAATACGTAAATCAACATAGGGACGAGTCTGAAGAGTGTACGCACCTGCACTTTCGCGGTCCACAATAATACTCTCTATGTCATTGCGTGGTACTGACAAGAAAAGTGGCGTACCAATAATGAGCACAGGGTGTTTCAGGGTGACAATTTTTTCCCAGCGTGATTCGAGCTCTTTTTTTGAGAGTCCACCATGAAGAATAAACGTATACTCCTGAATTCCTTTTTCAAGCTCCGAATACGAATGTTCAATATCCTGGATGGATGGAAGTACAAAATAGCACGACGCACCACGAGCAAAAACTTCCCGTATGTGACTTTTGTAAGTTGCAAAACGCTCTTTGTCGTCAGCTTGAAATATTTTACTTTCCCCCTTACGTCTTGGTCTGTCATTGATGGGGGCAACAGGAACAGCCTTCTTTGAGAGAAGTAGTGCACTGGGGAATGCCGAATGTATCACCGCCCCCGTTGTTGCGGCAAAGTACACACCCGTCTTCTCACATGCTTCAATGAACTCTCTGCGAAAAAAATTTTTCGCGTGCACTTTGTCGAGTTTTTTTATTGTAAACTTTGCTCTTTTTATGTCACCCTTCATGGACTCAGCGGGTACTGATCGCATGACGAGCGCAGGGGAGAGTCGTCCACGAATGGGAACAGTTACCAGCGCTCCAGGAGGGACATCTTCAGTGGTGAAGTATGAAAGTTCATTAATAGACACCCCTCTACGAATGGGGGCAACAGTAATAATATTCATCCCACAATTCTAGCATGCTTTACTTGAGGAACTGTTGACAAATCAACCAATCATGCTAGGATTTATTAGTACGATTCACAAATTGGGGCGACAATGACCGAAGTGGCACGTTGGGTGAGAGAAATAGTCGAACGTCGCTATGGTGAAGCACCGTTTGCAGTGGGTGATATCGTTTTGCATCCCTCTGGGAGAAAAGTAAAAATCATTGCTGGGTGTTACTGGGGCAAACGCGGCCTCTCCAATTCTTGGGAGTGGAGAGAGGTGCGGGATGATGAAACGCTAGGAAGAATTGAATACGGGTATGGTTGGACTCCCAAAGTTCTCGAGACAGAGGGTGATCAATTCACCGTCGCATAAACACAATCGCCACGTGGCGATTTTTTTTCATCCACACTATCTCCTTCTGTTTTTCTATATTATGATAGGCAAATGTCACATCTCGCTATTAAGGGACTTTCAGGAAAGGCGGCCCTCACCGGTACCGTGGAAATTGTTGGAGCAAAAAATGCTGCACTCAAGGCGATAGCCTCAAGTATACTTTTTCGTTCGCCACTTACGCTTGAGAATGTGCCCAACATAGAGGACGTCGCGCGCATTGAAGAAATAATCTGCGAGATGGGTGGAATGGTTACGGCTTCCGGACATAGAGCAATAGTAGATGGAAGCAAAGTGAAGTCGACAACACTCACACCTGAAATATCTAAGCGCTTACGTGCGGCGATAGTGCTCACTGGCCCGATACTTGCTCGACATGGCGTGGTGCGTTTCCCTCACCCTGGGGGTTGCGTCATAGGTGAGCGCCCCATTGACTTATTTATTGAGGGTTATGAAAAAATGGGCGCACGCGTGCGTAAGGTGGGAAAGTTTTATGAAGTAGTCGCAAAACAGGGAAAACTTGTTGGAGCGGAACTTTTTTTTCGAACACAAAGCGTCACAGGCACTGAAACATTTATAATGGCTGCAGTGTTGGCAAAAGGAACTACGACAATAAAAAATAGCGCCATGGAGCCGGAAATCGTCTGGCTCGCCGATATGTTAAACGCTTGCGGCGCACGCATCAGCGGTGCAGGAACACCAATTATTACCGTAATAGGAGGCGGATTACTTGATGCGGGAAAAAAGAAATTTACCATAATCCCTGATCGCATAGAGGCGGGAAGTTTCCTCATTCTTGGTGCACTTGCAGCAAAAAAATTGACCGTCACCAATGTTATCCCCGCACACCTTGATGCACTTACTGAACTACTCGAATACACGGGCACAAAGATAAGCAAAACAAAAAACAGCATTACCGTTTCTGCAAACAAAAAAAGGGGAGTATTGCGCGCGGTCGACATTCGCACGCATGAGTATCCAGGGTTTCCTACCGATTTGCAGGCCCCAATGATTGTGTATCTTACTCAAGTTACGGGAGAGAGTCTTGTGTTTGAAACGATATTCGAAGGACGACTAAATTTTACCGAGTCACTGAATCGCATGGGGGCAAACATTTCTATGATGGACCCACATCGCGTGCTCGTGCGTGGTACTACAAAAATTAAAGGCGCACACCTCGAAAGCCCAGATCTTAGAGCTGGACTCGCATTCGTTATCGCGGCAATTATAGCAACCGGCGATTCGAAAATTTATAATGTCTACAACATCGATCGCGGTTATGAGCGCATCGAAGAGCGCCTCCGTTGTATTGGGGCACACATAGAAAGAAAAGAATAAAAAAACACCAAACTATTTTGGTGTCTATATCTTTTTCCCGCGATTAAGCCGGTGTCTCATGATGAGCTCTGAGGTGAGTACCTTTGCATTAATCTCCGCACTTGCAGATATACCAATGTCTACATCATCAACCTTCGCTTTGGTAAAGATTCTTGGAATTTTACCGTTTGCGATATTTATGACCCCAATAATCATCCCCGCTGTCTCATAGATCATTGTCGAAAGCTCAAGTGGCGTTGGTTTGCCCTTTTCCCACTTTCGATTTTCTGCCATATTTGCAAGCATTTTGATGAGTGTGGCCAAGCGCGGATTAACCACCGCCAGATCTCTGATTGTTTCCCTCAGAAAAGTAGAGTTATCAGGTTGTACGCGAGCGAGTAGTGAGTGAACGTGCTCTATTGATATTCGCGGACTTTGCATTGTAGCCCCACATTAAATTCTAGGACTACATTACATCAATAATTTACAATTGTCAAAAAAGTAAATTTGTTATACACGTATCTAATTGTCAAATGGGTAAAATATCAATACAATTATACCAACATGCTCACTCCTGAACTTTTGGATTTCATCCGACAGCAACTTGCACTTGGGTTAACACGAGAGGAACTTAGTGCAATGCTTCTTTCGGAAGGAGGTTGGGATAAAGCAGATGTTGATGAGGCGTTTCGCGCGGTGGATCCTCCCGCCCCAACACAACCCGCTCCCACCCCATTCGTAGCCCAATTAAATCTAGGTGTACAGGGTAAAACCCACCCCGTGTCACAGTCAGTAATCCAGCCGAATCAAGCAGAAAGCGCTATGCGCGCAATGGACGAAGCACTCGCAGCTAAAAATTCTCCCCTTATCTCATTAATGAGAGCTGAGGAAGAGCGCAGTAAAAACATCACACCGCCAATTGTGGTCGTCCCAGATATTGAAGCAGTAGTTGTTCCCGCACCGAATTTAAAGGAAAAAGATATTTTTAAAGCCGAGTCTGTGGAATCGGTAAAGGAACCAGAAGATGTGCCTTCATCAGCCGTAAATTCTCGGACAGAGCACTATACACCGCCGAGCGTTCTACCTGGAGAAGATTTCTTGGGAATTTTTGATGTACCTGAAGTTGGGAAGAGTCAAAAAGAGTCCCCAATTTCACCGCGTCCACTTGATGGGGTACCAGGCAAGAATGTAGAAATCCGTGTGTTAAATGTAAAGAAACCCGAGGCACAGGTCTCACCCCCGTCAACACCCACCTCAGCTCCAAAAATCGAAAACTTGGTAGCACAAACCAATTCATTTTCAGCATTACTTACACCAACGACTAAGATTGAAAGTGAAAAAGGGACACCGGTAGTTGCACAACCCGCAGTGTCGAGATTCAATTTGGAAAAAATGAGAAGTGCAGACGCAGAAGATCTCAGTAAAAAAACTATTGAGGCTGCGTCACTTGGAACGACAGAAAGGCCACCAATGATTACCATGCAGCCAAGCGTGGATAGCGTCGAGCATTCTGGTACGCAACACACCGCATCGTTTGGCAGACGTACGATGGCTTCAGACATTTTGCTTCACGGTCTCGGTGCAGCAAGTACGAGTAATGCTCCTTCAGCACCACCCACACCACCTGCTCCACCGGAAGCACTAATGGTTGCGCGCCCTACAGTTTCCCCACCTGTTTTGCCGACTCTATCAGAAGCGCAAAAAGAAGTCGCCCCGCATCCAGAGCTCGCTTTGCCAACTCACGAATCTCTTGCAAACGATATTATGAAAAAGAATCGCACGAAGCGAGTACTTGGCGTAGTAATAGGTGCAATACTCGTACTTACCGCTCTTGGTGGAGTTGGCTACGCAATCTCGCAGTTTGTGAGTGACACGAGTGAAGACGTGCTCTCTGCTGCACTGATAAATTTTTATACCGCAACCTCGCTTGGTTATGATTTCAACGGAAAAATTGATTTCGTTGTTTCTGATAATAAAAAAATAGAGCGCCAGCCAAGTTCAGTAAAAATTTCATTAGCCTCGAAGGGAACACAAAAAAATGGTGTAGAGGGTTTTGGTGATGGAATCCACGACATCACGCTTTCATCGAGTATTGAGTCCGGAGACTTTGCTTTGCCCACGGAATTAGAAGCCGACATACTCATGCAAGGCGCGTCACTGTTTTTTCGATTACGTTCTTTCCCAGAAACGAGCGATCTCGACCCCGCATTATTTGAGAAATATTGGATAAAAGTAAATCTCACTGAGGTTGCACAGGAATTAGCACTCTCAGGTGTGCTTGCCGCTGGCGGAGAGTACGGTGGATTTGTAGGTAGTGGGGGAGGCGAAAGTAATTTTTTATCACTCATAAAGAAGCACAATCCGCTCATTGCTGAAAAAACTATAGAAGAAGGTAATGAAAGCGCTCAGCACCACCTCAGCTTCCGACTCAGTCCTGATGGTGCACTCGAATTTGTCCTCGCAACCTACCGCAAGTACATGGGAAAGGAGCTCGTACTCTCTGACGACCAGCGCATTCGTTTAAAAAATGCAGTCGAGAAATTTGAGGGTGAGCTTTGGGTAGACAAAGAAAGCATGGCGCTTGCACACTTTGTTTTGCGTGCAAATCTTGATGATGTTATTGTCGACATGGTGGTGAAAGGCAACGTCAATATTGAGGTCGCACTTTCAGACATGAATAAACCTGTTGAAGTTACGACGCCGGGCCCGGTCCTTACTCTCGAAGAACTCAGGGTGGAAATGGAAAAATTTATTTCGCAAAAAGAAGTACGTGCAAAAGATCAAGAAAAAATTGATCGCATGGAGCTCGTCATCAATGCACTCACTGCGCATTTTGATTTAAAGAAAAAATTTCCAGCAAGTTTACGTGATCTCTATAGTTCAAATTTACTCGCTGAATCAGTAGTCACCAAAGAGCGCATTGAAGATTATTTTTATGCTGCATATGTAGGAAAGTCATTTAATAAACCCGTACGCTGTAAATTCTCAGATAAGCTTTGCGGTTCGTACCATATCGGTGTAAATCTTGAGTCTGGTGATAGTAAGTTTTTTGCTGAGGATGCAGATGAGACCACCGACATTCGTGGAGCGGATGATCGAGGCTGTTCTGGAGAGAAAGAAGTCGGATGTTATGACATTACATCGTTCACCCCACTCATAAAACCAAAAACGGAGACAGTGCCACCACCTCCTTCACCATCAACAGATGGAAAAGCGGGTAATCAATCCGCTACGCTGGAGTTGCGCTCGTCTGTGAGCGGAAAACCATCAGAGAACCTAACTATAAAGGCGGGGGAGAATATTTATTCGACATGGACCACAACGGGTGCAGATTCGGCGCGAATGAGCATTGATGTCACGGGTTGCAAAAATGAATCTGCAAATGGGAGCGCCTCTCTTCAAAAGGATCCAAAAGGTGAAACGAGTCAAATGCCGACCGATGCTTCGCAAAGTGGGTGCATACTTAAGATATCGATAACCGCCATGAGTGCTGCAACAGGTGAAAAATCAGAAGTCGTAGGCACTGTAACTATTCTTTAGTGTCTTGATTTTTTAGTATCTACAACACCTAATAATATTTTTTGTTTGCACAGAGTGGCGCTTTCGTGTTAAATGAGCATCTATGGGACTATTTTCAACTAAACTCGGCATAGACCTTGGAACCGCAAACACCCTCGTATATGTACCAGGACGCGGAATAGTCCTCAATGAACCATCTGTTGTTGCTGTTTCGGAGCGCGATAATAGGATATTGGCAGTGGGAATAGAGGCAAAAGAAATGATTGGACGCACCCCCGATGACATCATTGCGTATCGCCCCATGCGTGACGGAGTAATAGCTGATTATCGCGTGACTGAAGCTATGCTTCGCTATTTCATAACTAAGGCGATGGGTCGGTGGAATATTTTAAAACCAGAAGTGATGGTATCAGTCCCTGCGGGAGTAACTTCTACCGAACGACGTGCAGTTATTGAGGCGGCCATGCGCGCAGGCGCAAAGAATGCTTTCGTTGTGAAAGAGCCAATCCTTGCTGCGATAGGCGCAGGCATCCCCATTTACGAAGCACGTGGTCATATGGTCGTTGATATCGGTGGGGGCACCACTGACGTTGCGGTTATTTCGCTTGGAGGAATTGTGGCTTCGACATCAGTAAAATGTGCGGGAAACCGTATCGACCAGGCCATCGCAGACTACATCAAAAAAACTTTTAACCTTGCGATAGGAGACAAGACCGCAGAAGACATTAAGATAAATATTGGTTCCGCCGTACCGCTTGAAGAGGAGCTCAAGATGGTGATTAAGGGAAGAGATTTCATTGCGGGACTTCCACGTTCGGTCACTGTGTCTTCAAACGAAATTGTGAAAGCCATCGACAAGGAATTGCGTGAAATGATCAAGGCGATTAAGGATGTGCTTCAAGAGACTCCACCAGAGCTTTCGGCGGATATCATCGACCAGGGAATCATTATGACAGGTGGATCTTCCCAACTGCGCAATTTGCCGGAACTCGTTTTTCGTCGCACTGGCGTGAAGGCCATCCTCGCAGAAGATGCACTTTATTGCGTGGTGAAGGGGACAGGTGTTGCACTTGAGCATCTCGATACGTACAAGAAGTCCATCATTGCGAAGCGCTAAATATTTGAGAACAAAAAACCACCTTTCATGTCGGTGGTTTACTGAAGTATGCGTCTAGTGTTTTCTCTGCATTCTAATTTAAATATGCTCCCGAATATTTCCATTAAAGTATTCCAGTCTTGGAGAAGTCCCTCCGCACCGACATACTTTTCTCGATACTCGAAACCATTGATGAAACGGAAATACATGTGGTAACCAAACTCCTCAGACCACAACTGCGTTGCATCAAACAATCGATGTGGGCGAAAAATTATACGCTGGTATCTCACATAGTTCTGGTTCCGCAGACCAGCGTGTATAGCCTCCCAGACTGCATCACACTCTGCATCGTCTCCAAAAACTTGAAGCATCGACTCTCCGTTATTGAGAAAAAATCGCAGTCCCGGCTCATCCTCATCGGGATGAAGCACGAAGAAATCTACTTCGGAGAGGGTAACTCGTAAGCTAGGAATTCTTTCGTCCATTTAGTGCATTGCAGTCAGTTGCGGACACGATTCCTTGAGCAGTCGGTGGAGCGTACTAGCATCTCCACGCATGTGAACCTCGTTTTCATATGGGTGCATGAGGCGAAGTCCGCTGCGAAACTGCAGGAGCAGTGATGGTCCATTTTCCATACTTGCCATCAGGTTGACTATTGATTTCGGACGAAAAACCAGGTTCTTGCTCACTATGCAGGAATCTTGTTTCATGCTGGTGCAGATGTCATTCCAAATTTGACGAAGGTCAGTGTTATTCTGAAAGCTGCAGGTGTATGAGGTACCATCCTCAAGATAAATCATTAGTGTACACTCTGGCACACTCCCAGACCGAACCATCGTGTCAATTTTAGCATAGGGCACCTCGTCCCCATTCAAGGAAAGGCTGTTCATGCGTGTCCTTAGTGTGCTTCTCCATACACTTTGCCGTACATACAGAAATTGTCAATGCAATGGGAAAATAAAAAACTAGACAATAGTCTAGTGTAGAGTTTCGCGTGGTCTGTGTAGTTGGTATTTTTTTGTCGTGTTCCACGCTTCAAGAAATAATTGTCTATGTGCTTCAACTTCACTGGGGTCGTCACCGAGGATGGCAAGAATGTGGTCGTTCTTGAAGTAAAAATTGAGCATGGTTCCTTTGTCAGGTTCCGTGTCTACTTCTGCGCGCACCAGTTCTGATACATTGATGAGCGAGCTAAAAAAACTTACGAAGTTCGGATTTCCTGAAATTTTTTCAAAAAGGATAGCCAGCATCTCTTGTTGAAGTTCTTCAGTTGGAGTGGCACTGAACATAGTGGTTCCATCAACAAACTTGAATGCAAAACCTTCTATCCCGTTGTGTTTTCTCCTTAAAACATAAAGAATGGTATCGATCATTATGGGCACCATGCCCGTCGGTGAAGATATGTCCACGTGGAATCCCTCTATGCATCTTCGTTCATTTTGCTGTATATCAGAGACTTGTCAATAAAATAGCTAAAAATAAAATTATGGTACTCTTATACTGTGGACTTGCAAAAACAAATATTATTTGAAAGCCTCTCGCATGCGTATGTAATAGAGGGTGATCATGAAAAAAACCTCAAATCAGTAAGAGACCTTATTCGCTCTTTTGGAATTCACATTGCGGGTAATCCAGATTATACGGAGTCAGTATACGACGTGTATACCGTCGACGATGCGAGGGAGTTGCGTCGAGTTCAGGGGCTACATAGTGCTGCGGGAGATAAAAAGATATTTATTATCACTTTGCGTACAATCAATCATGAAGCACAAAACGCACTGCTTAAGACACTCGAAGAGCCAACGCAACATACACATTTCTTTTTTCTTGTGCGAAGTAGTGCAATTCTACTTGCAACGGTACTCTCTCGTGTGCAGTTGGTACAGGTGAGCCGAGATGAGATCGCACATGGCTCGGAGGCAAGAGAGTTCGTCGCAGCATCAATGGGGGAGCGTCTCAAGAAAATTTCTACATTAACAAAAGCAAAGACAGATGATAAGTCAGAAGCAAAAGAGGATGCACGCAAACTTCTCGCTGGACTGGAAAAAATTCTGTCTTCAAAGTTGGGAGATAAAAATATCGATGTCGCCCCGTCACTTCGAGATATTATTTATGCGGAGCGTGAGCTTTCAGGTCGTGCTCCATCGCTCAAGCTTTTACTTGAGCACTTAGCACTTACAATTCCCAGAACGAGGGATGGGCGAGTAGGGAGTAGCGAGTAGAAAATACGTACGTTTTGATGTTGCTGGATATATGTACACATAGTTTGCTACAATATGATGTATGGTGATTGCGTATCTGCATTTGGCTACTCACTACTTACTACTACCTACTCCCTAACCCATGTACAACTTTTCACCATTTAAAGCACGCATAGTAGAAATTGAAGAGTGGCTGAAGAAAGAGCTCTCACTTTTGCGTACTGGCCGAGCTACTTCAGCAATTTTGGACTCTATAACTGTAGATTCTTATGGCTCTCAAACTCCAATTGCACACGTAGGAACGGTCGCCATGGAAGATGCCCGCACGATTCGCATCTCACCGTGGGACAAAACACAGACGAAGGCGATTGAGAGTGCACTACAGAAGGCAAACCTTGGGCTCTCACTTTCTACGGATGAGAATGGACTGCGCGTGATATTTCCCGAACTTACTGGAGAACGACGTGCACAAATAATCAAACTCTTAAAGGACAAGGTTGAGGATGCGCGTATATCGCTCCGCAAGGAAAGGGAGGATGTAATTTCTGATTTTAAACGCCAAGAAAAGGATGGTGATTTGTCGGAGGACGAGGCGCGCACATCAAAGGAGGAACTCCAGAAATTTGTTGATCTCGCGAATGCAAAGTTTGAGGCGATGGCCGGGGTAAAAGAAAAAGATATCAATTCGTAGCTTTGCGGGTCGTGCGTAGCTAAAGTTATGAGCAATCGAAATTCTATACATCATCATGTTGGTGCCTCGGAATCGCGCAAGCGACGTAGGGTTTTTGTTGACTACTTATTGATTCTTCTTTTTTTGTTTATCCTATTCCTAGGAGTCTCAGTGCACCTTCAGTCTCAGAAAACTGAGAGAGATAATGTGAGAATTGCGTCGTTACGTGCTGATGATGCAAGAAGAACAGAACAATTGCTTTGGAAGGAGCGTGATGAAAAAAGAAAAAGCGACGCGTTGCTACAAAGTGAGAGTGAGGCGCGCATTCGAGCTGAGACTGCACTTCTTGAGTCCAAAAACACCAAAGAGAACCGGGAAGTGACCACACCAGTTGTGCCCACAGTTTCTGTGGACAGCACATCATCGGTTTCAATAATCATAGGAACGACAACAGGGTCAGTACTGCCGTACCCAAAACTTGAGGATGTCACTGTCGCGCGATACGAAAATACAAGACTCGGATTTCTCATGGAACTACCGAAAGGTTGGTATCTTGCCTATGAGCGTGGAGAGGATGTGGCCTTTGCAAGTGAACAATTTCCTTTTGGCAGTTCATATGGTGATATCAAAAAGAATGACGGAACTCTCTGGGTGCGCGTTACTCGTCCATGCACATCAACAGAGGCACGAACAGTAATTTTTTCATTCGCCACCACAACAGATATGACTATTCGTGAAGCCACGTCGTGCATCCCACCCTTTCTTGTGACTTTGGGTTACCGTGCCAATGTCGCACACTCTTCTTCGCGGGAGCAGTTTCTTTTAAATTTAGGAAGGACATTTTATCCAATGGTGTCTCCCGTTGCACCCTACGCTCCTATCCGATAATTGTGATATCATAGAGTCCATGTCCATCATTCTATTTTTCCTCGTTCTATTTCTATTGGTTATCGTCCATGAATTTGGGCATTTTATTATCGCAAAATGGGCCGGAATTAGAGTAGATGAGTTTGCCTTTGGCTTTCCTCCCCGTATAGGAAGTATAAAAAGAGGAGAAACACGCTACTCTTTTAACGCATTACCGCTTGGTGGTTATGTCAAAATTTATGGAGAAAATGCTAATGAGGTGTCCGACGACGCAGATAAGAAGAGAAGCTTTACGGCGCAGAATCGTTTTGTTCAGGCTTCGGTCATTGTAGCTGGGGTAGTTTTTAATCTTGCTCTTGCGTGGGTTTTGATATCAGTGACCCTAATGATGGGAATAAGTGCACGCGATAATGAGAAGGGGGCACCAATAGAGAATGCACGCCTCATGATTACTGCAGTACGCGAAGGGGCTCCCGCTGAGGTGGCTGGGCTAAAGAGCGGAGACATTCTTCTCTCGATAGGGAATGAAATCACCTCGGTTGATGTACTCAATCCTGATACCGTGAGTGAGTTTATTTCCCCACGCAAAGATGAGCAGATAACATTCACGATTCTTCGTGAAGAAGAGAAAATGTCAATTGCGGTAACTCCCGTAGAGGGAATCGTTGAAGACCGTGCGGCAGTCGGAATTTCAATGGATATGGTGGGTATTCTACAACTACCACCACACCTCGCCTTCATCGAGGGGGCCAAGCGTACATATTATTTTACGACAGTAACCGCCGTGGGGCTTTGGGATTTTCTCTCAAATGCAATTGTTGGTAAGTCTGACTTTTCACAAGTAACTGGCCCTGTTGGCATCGTGAATGCAGTCGGTGAGGCGGCAGATGTTGGATTTGTAAATCTTCTACTTTTTACTGCTATCATTTCTATTAATCTCGCCATTATCAACATCATTCCATTCCCCGCACTCGATGGAGGCAGGCTGCTGTTTATTATTATTGAAACGGTCATACGTAGGCCCATCGGTGTTACGGTCACAAACCTGCTGAATGTTGTTGGATTTGCACTACTCATGCTACTTATGGTGCTGGTGACATGGAGTGATGTAAGTAAGTTGCTCAATTAAAAAGCGCCACGTTGTGGTGGCGCCTCCGGCGAGTAGTGCTCAAGTTCAGCAGGCGAGCTGTCCGCGGATCAAGTCGAAAGCCAGATGGTAGAACAAGAAAGAGAGGATGGTGCCCACGAGGCATGCTATCAGAATTAGGTGCGTGACCGACTGGTGTTTCAGCTGGCCTTCGGACCAACGCTCAAGTGCCGACCCAATGAAGACTCCCATGAAGCTACCGAGCGCAAACATGAAGAAGGCCAAAATCGCCAAGAGGAAGTAACCGTTGGGGAAAAGGGAATCGAGCATGTTCTCTCCGTTACCGTGCAGAGTGCACGAGTTTCTGTAAGAAATATATCACATAATTTGTAAATGGTCAAGCATTTTGGATATCTACCATGAGGTACAATGTGGTCCATGCTTCAATCTCAACTATTTACAAAAACTCGCAAGGAGGCACCTAGTGACGAGGTGGCAAAGAACGCACAGTTACTTATTCGCGCGGGTTATGTGCACAAGGAAATGGCGGGTTCATACTCATACCTCCCACTTGGGCGCAGGGTGCTTGAAAATATCGAGCGCATTGTGCGAGATGAAATGGATAGAATTGGTGGTCAAGAAATTCGTATGGCGACGCTACACCCCTCGGAGCCGTGGAGGCAAACGGGAGCGTGGGATAAGGTTGATGTTTTGTTTAAAATAAACAGTCGCACAGAAAAGGAGTACACGATTGGCCAGAGTGAGGAGGAGATTGTCACTCCCATCGTGAGAGAGTATGTGCGCTCGTACAAAGACCTTCCCGTTGCTGTCTATCAGATTGGACAAAAATATCGTGATGAGTTGCGTGCCAAGTCCGGAATTATGCGCGGGAGGGAATTTACCATGAAGGACATGTACTCGTTCCACGAGACTCAGGAAGATTTTGATAGGTTTTATGCTATAGCAAAAGAGGCGTATCTTCGTGTCTATCATCGCCTGGGACTCGTCGCAAAGGCTACCGAGGCATCTGGCGGGAGTTTTACTGAAAAACTTTCTTATGAATTTATGGTGCTCACTGATGCTGGCGAAGATGATATTTTGTATTGTGACTCTTGTTCATATTGTGCGAATATTGAAATTTCCAAACAAGTAGAAGGAGATTCGTGTACGCGCTGTGAGGGTGGTGTGCTCTCACGTGCCAAGGCATCAGAGGTGGGGAATATTTTTGACCTTGGTATGAAGTATCCAAAAGATTTTGCATATACATTTAAGAATAAAGAGGGAGAGGACACCTATCCCGTCATGGGTTGTTTCGGAATCGGCATAACACGCCTGATGGGCGTAATTGCGGAAGCACTTTCTGATGAGAGGGGGCTGGTCTGGCCAGAATCTGTTGCGCCGTATCGTGTGCACTTAATCTCACTTGCACCTGACGATTTGGAGGTAAGTAGTGCGGCAAATCTTCTATATGACGCATTGCTTGATGCGGGTATTGAGGTGCTTTACGATGAGCGTAGTGGCCCATCAGCTGGAGAGAAATTCAAAGACAGTGACCTTATCGGCATTCCGTTGCGCGTGGTCTTGTCTAAAAAAACACTCGCCGAAAATAAGGTGGAGGTTGTAAACAGGAAAACGGGGGAGACGACCATGTGCGCTCAAGACGAATTTTTGTCTTCGCTAAAATAACGCAACAGCAGGTAGATTAATTGTCAAATTTTCCCAATTTTTTGACTCAGCGCCCTCATTCGTCTAGAATGCCACTATGTTTGAACGCTTTTATGGGATGCTTGGTAGCGACATAGGAATCGACCTCGGGACCGCAAATACCCTTGTCTACCTTCGTGATCACGGAATTATCATCGACGAGCCGTCTGTTGTTGCCATTAACCAGAAGACCAATCGTGTGGTGGCTGTGGGAACTGAGGCAAAACAAATGCTTGGGCGTACTCCAGGGCACGTGATTGCAATACGACCGCTGGTGGATGGCGTAATTTCGGATTTTGAGGTGACCGAGGAGATGCTTGCGCATTTTATTAACAAGGCGCAAAAGATGTCCAAGCGTCAGGGAAGACCGCGCGTGGTGATAGGCGTTCCTTCGAGTATTACCAACGTTGAAACGCGCGCTGTGCGTGATGCAGCGGTGAATGCTGGAGCCCGCGAAGTATACATTGTAGAGGAGCCAATGGCCGCAGCAATTGGTATTAGACTACCCGTGAAGGACCCCGTTGGATCCATGATTATCGATATCGGTGGAGGAACAACTGACATTGCTATTATTTCACTCTCAGGGATTGTGAATTCCAAGAATTTAAAAATTGCTGGAGATAGATTTAATGATGATATTATTTCTTACATTCGTGATGAGTTTAAGATACTCATTGGAGAGAGGACTGCAGAAAATGTGAAAATTGCCATAGGTTCTGCCACAAAACCCAAAGAGCCCCGCGAAGCCGCTATTCGTGGACGTGATTTACTCACCGGCTTACCGAGGGAGGTAATTGTCACTGATTCAGATATACGTGAGGCCTTGGCGCCGTCGATTTCTGTGCTCGTCGACTCAACAAAGGAGGTACTTGAAACAACTCCACCAGAGATACTTTCGGATGTTATGAATCGTGGCATTGTGCTTGTGGGAGGCGGTGCGCTCATCTATGGAATAGCGGAGCTCCTTGAGCAAAATTTAAAAATCCCAGTTACTACAGCCGACGACCCTCTTTCTGCAGTTGCGCGTGGTACGGGAATTGTCATTGAGAACCTTGACGACTTTCGTGAGGTACTCATTCAGCACGACAACGAGCTTCCGCCAAAGTAGTCTCTCTACGCGCAGTTTGTTTTGTTCACTTTAGTATGCCATGAAAACTAGCAGACACATTCCAACACGCCGCGACCATCCCCACGGTTTTCGGCATGACCAAGAGCGCGCCACCAAGCGTATGCGCGTCTTTTCTTTACTTGTTGCTCTGATAGTACTTTTACTTTTACTGCGTACTCCCGCTGAGAAGTATATTTCATCTTTTTTTCATTTTGCGCTTCAACCCGTCTATGTAGTTCAGATTGCGGTGGGGGATAAACTCGAGTCACTTGCATATCTGCTTAATTCAAAAAAAAGTTTACGAGCAGAAAATACAAGACTTAAAGACACACTTGATGCACTTGTGGTAGAGAGTTATGCGGCGAAGTCACTCCGGGCAGATAACCAGTACTTAAAAAGTGTTCTCCATAGAGACACAAGTCGTGATTTCATGCTTTCGCGAGTACTTGCGTACCCAGGAGCTATCCCATACGATACGCTACTCATTGACGTTGGAAGCGAATCAGGAGCTGAGACGGGGATGAGGGTGTTCGCTGATGGTGATTTTGTTATAGGCGAAATCACGAGGGTATTTCAGAAAAGTGCACTCGTCACGCTGTATTCAACTTTTGGAAATGAATTCAGTGTGACTTTGGGTGCAACAGCGACACCAGCAACTGCACGCGGTGTTGGTAATGGAAATTTTCGCCTCATTCTCCCAAAAGGTGTTCCCGTAGAGATGGGAGACATAGTCGAAATTCCCGAGATTGGTCCAGCCTATGCGGGAATAGTTGGCGCAGTAGAAAAATCCGCAGAGCGCTCACTTCAGGAAGTGTATTTTCGATGGCCATTTGGTGTCTCGACCCTCCGCTATGTGTATCTTGAGGTTGAGTCGAAGAATGGTCAGGGAATGTTTAATGTAAATCCATGAAAGTAAGTTTCTACGCTACGATTCTTGTACTATCTATACTCTTACTCCCACAATGGATTACGATCTGTCTGCTTTTTTTTGGACTAATATACTTGAATGCTTACGGCGCGGTAATAGGGGGAGCATTTCTTTACGATATTTTCTATTTTGGTGGATTCTTTCATAGCAATGCCCCGTTTCTATTCATGGTTCCACTCTCAATATATGCGTTATTGTTCGTATTAATTTTATTTCGCTTGCGACGCTATATTCGAGAGGAGCTTGTATGAGAAGAAAAAAATTTTTAACAAAACACAGCGATATTGCGCCAGATGAGATATTCCTCGATGACAAGAATATTCCCGATTTTGACCTGCAGCAATTTGAAGGTCGTATCGAAGAGCCGATTTCTGCGAGGACAATAATAATACTTGGTATGGTGTTTGCTGTTATCATCACAATTTTTTCTTGGAGGACAGGCTTATTGCAACTACGTGATGGAGAAAAGTATTTAGCAACAAGTGAACGTAACCGCCTTGAACATCAGGTACTATTTCCAGAGAGGGGAATAATTACGGACAGGAATGGCTTGGAGTTGGCTTGGAACTCGTCTGCGGGTGAACAGCTAGGATTTTCACTACGGAACTACACTACCGATCCAGGGTTTGGGCATATTCTTGGCTATGTGCGCTATCCGGCACGAGATTCAAGTGGAAACTACTATCGCAGTGACTACGAGGCGGTCGTTGGCATAGAGTCATACTACAATGAAGCACTCAAGGGGGAGCGTGGTCTGCGGATTATAGAAACTGACGCACTTGGTGGAGTGATCTCATCAAATATAATTGACCCTCCAGTCACGGGGAAAAGCTTTAAACTAACCATAGACTCACGGTTGCAGAAAAAATTGTTTAGTATCATTGCAGAGACTGCTGATGCGCAGGACTACCGTGGTGGTGCAGGCGCGATTATGGATATCGAAAATGGAGAATTAATAGCCATGGTTTCATATCCAGAATTTGATTCAAATATCATGACAGAGGGAAGTGATGTAGCAAAAATCAAAAAATATGATTCAGATGTACGCACACCATTTCTCAATCGTGCAACAAGCGGATTATATGCCCCGGGGTCTATTGTAAAGCCCATCTACGCACTTGGTGCACTCACCGAAAGTATAATAACCGCGAATACCCTTATTGAGAGTAAGGGTTTCATTGAAATACCTAATCCGTATTTTCCAGATAAGCCAACACGATTCAATGACTGGAAAGCACATGGACTCCTAGACATGCGTTCCGCAATCGCATGGTCATCAAATGTATATTTTTATGAAATAGCGGGTGGGTATAAGAGTCAGAAAGGGTTAGGCATCGCGGGTATAGAAAAATATGCACGAATGTTTGGCTATGGATCAACAACAGGAATCGATCTCGATGGTGAGCTTTCTGGTGTAATACCAAACCCTTCGTGGAAGGAAGAAAATTTCCCCAATGACAAAACATGGCGTATTGGTGACACATATTTTACTGGTATCGGGCAGTACGGAATGCAGGGAACACTACTCCAAGCATTACGTGAGGCTGCAATAATTGCCTCGTCAGGTAATGTAGTTGTTCCACATCTGTCGCTGGGAAGAGTGAATGCACCAGTGCAGACTCTGCCTATTGAAAAGAAACATTTCGCTGTAGTTCATGAGGGCATGCGGCGAGGAGTAACAATTGGTACTGCTGCAGTTCTTAATTTTCCATTTGTCGCTGTTGCTGCAAAAACAGGAACCGCTGAAATCGGCGTGACGAAAGCGAGGGTGAACTCATTAGTAATTGGTTTTTTTCCATATGAAAAACCAAAGTACGCTTTCGCAGTAGTGATGGATCGTGGAGTAAAAGGAAACACCACAAATGCAAGCTACGTTACATCAAAGTTCTTTTCGTGGCTCGCGGTAAGCGCACCTGAATATATTGGCCGCGAGAAACCATACGCTTTTCCTGTGATTATTGCACCCACTACGACTCCCGAATTAAGCGAAAATCACTAATTGCCAAAGCTCAATCAGCATGCTATACTCGAAACCTTATGGACACACAAAAAGATTATCTCAGTAAGGAAAAACACACCGAACTGGAGGAGGAACTAGAGTTTTTAACCCATGTACGCCGAAAGGAAATAGCCGAGTCACTTGAAGCTGCTAAGGCACTGGGTGATTTGTCTGAAAATGCTGAGTATCATTCTGCACGCGAAGCACAGGCAGGCGTGGAAGAGCGTATTTCCGTACTTGAAGAGATACTCAAGACAGCGGTCATTGTTGGGAATAAACACAAAACAGATGCAGTAGGAATAGGCTCAATTGTTACAGTAAAACGCAGCAAGGACACAAAGACGTTTACCATCGTGGGTTCTGAAGAGGCAGATGTTGCTCTGGGAAAGATTTCAAACAAGTCTCCACTTGGTGAGTCACTTATGGGAAGAAAGAAGGATGAAAAGTTCACCTGCACCACTCCTCGAGGAGTAGAGTCGTGTCAGATTCTTGAAATCAAGTAAGCATTTTGTGTATCAAACGAACTGGTGAGGCACGAATCCTGGCCGTCTCTACGCGCAAGTCATTTCACTCATTTAAGAAAATCCTCTACAATATATAGACTATGGCAGGCATCGAGGAAATTAGATCAGAGCGATTAAAGAAACTTTCTCTTCTCAAGGAGGGAGGTCGTAATCCATACCCAAATAAAATACCACGACAATATTCACTCGAGGAAATTCGGTCCAACTTTTCAAAACTCGAAGAACAGAAAAAAGATATTTCTATAGCCGGAAGGGTTGTTGCGGTACGAGGGCAGGGCGCAATCCAATTTGTTGTGCTCCATGATGGTACTGGTAAGTTTCAGGCTGTACTTAAGAAGGACACGCTGGGAGAAGAGGAGATGAGTTTTTTCGGCACAGTTATTGATGCGGGAGATTTCATTTCTGTAACTGGTGAATTATTTATTACACAGCGTGGCGAAGAGAGTATTTTGGTTAAAAGTTGGGTGATGGGAACAAAGTCACTCCGCGCACTTCCTGAGAAATGGCACGGACTAGAAGATGAAGACGAAAAACTCCGTAAGCGTTATCTCGACATAATGCAGGACGACGAGTTACGCGAACTTTTTGTAAAAAAGTCGAAGTTTTGGAATGCTATTCGTTCATTCATGCTGAACGAGGGATTTCTCGAGGTTGAAACTCCGGTCCTCGAAAATACGACAGGCGGCGCTGACGCACGTCCTTTTAAAACGCACCACAATGCACTTGATCTCGACGTGTTTCTTCGGATTTCTTGCGGCGAGCTTTGGCAAAAGAGACTTATGGTTGCAGGGTACAACAAAGTGTTTGAGATAGGTCGCATTTTTAGAAATGAAGGAATCAGCCCTGAGCATGCGCAGGATTATACACAGCTCGAGTTCTACTGGGGGTATGCAAATTATGAGGATGGCATGGAGCTCGTTGAGCGCATGTATAAGCATGTCGCCACGGTGGCATTCGGTACATTGGAATTTACAATCGGCAACTTCACGGTGGATCTCAGTAAGCCTTGGGAGCGATATGACTATGGCGAGACGATAAAGAAATTTACCGACATAGATATTGCGACAGCAACACTCGATGATATTGAGGGTGCGCTCAAGCGACTCAGGGTTGAGTACGATAAAAAGAATTGGAACCGCGTACGTGCAATTGATACTCTTTGGAAATACTGCCGCAAGAAGCTTTCGGGCCCGGGATTTCTGATTAATGTTCCTGTGGAAATGTCTCCGCTGGCTAAACTTTCAAAAGACGGAAAGACCGTCGAGCAATTTCAGCCGATTATTGCCGGAAGTGAAGTGGGGAAGGGGTACAGCGAACTTAATGATCCCATCGACCAGGCCGCGCGATTCCAGGCACAGCAGGACATGCGCGATGCCGGGGATGATGAAGCGCAGATGTATGACCATGACTTTGTTGAGGCTCTTGAGCAGGGAATGCCCCCAACATGCGGTTTTGGCGTTTCTGAGCGCCTCTTTGCCTTCCTCGCAAACAAGCCCATCCGCGAGGCACAGCTTTTCCCGCTGATGAGACCGAAATAGCAAGTAGGCAGTAGTAAGTACAAGACATAAATAGAAAGGAAACATCGAGGCGTCGGCATCGATTTTTTTTTATTTGCTATTGAGCCCCCTTTTCTCTAAGGGTATTTGTCACAGTATTTAAATTTCATGTTGTAATATAGCTTTTGTGGGGTAGTGTGGATAACTGTGGTTGCGCGTGGTAGATGGTGGGATATAATGGTATCCATGTGGGAGAAAGTGGGAAATTGATAAAACAATATCTTGGCTTTCAATGGGATGGTGCGTAATGACAGAACCAAAACCCCCGTATTGTCCGCTTGTGGGAGTGGGATGGTGCGGGGGATCTGTCTTCACAAAAGATAAGAACCACATGAGTAGCATTGAATCCTGACTTTGGCGCAATCTTCACGGTAGAGTGCGCCAAAGTCAGGACTTCAAGTAGAAGTTCTGAAAACGAGACATCACATCAGCGACCTCAGTTTTTGAGATGCAGTGCAGGGCGGAGTCGAGGAGGTCGTGATGGCTGTATGAGCGATACTGCCTCACGATCACCGCAGACGATAACGAAGCAATGCGCTCAAAAAAGAGGTCGGGAACAGATGCTCCCCAAACCTTCATGTTTATAGGTGAATACATTCATAGCGTCGATGATAAAAAACGTCTCTCTGTTCCTGCAAAATTCCGCAAGGAGCTTGGAAAGAAGGCGGTGATCACACTTGGACTCAACAAGTGTCTTTCGATTTATCCACAGAAGGAATTTAAGGTATTCGCCGAGAAGCTCTCCAAGCTATCAATGGGGAAGTCTGAAGATCGTGGTTTTTCTCGCGCGATGCTCTCAGGAGCGTTTGAAGTTGAGATTGATGCCATCGGACGCATTGTGGTTCCTGAGGCGTTAAAGGAGTTTGCCGGACTCAGTGAGAAGGTAGTTCTTACTGGGGCATACGACCGTGTTGAAGTCTGGAATGAGACTTCATGGAAGTCCTACAAGTCACAGATGGTACAAGATGCTGACCGCATGGCGGAAGAGTTAGGTACGCGTGGTGTGTTTTAGCAGGTCTCGGTCTTTCGTTTCTTGATGTGAATGGTCGCAGCAAGAAACGAACGACGGATGCAGGTCGTTCGTAGAAATTTAATAATCCGAAATGCATAAAAGTGTTCTTTTACAAGAAGTCATCACCGCAATTCTACCCAAGGATGGTGGAGTGTTCGTTGATGCGACATTTGGCGCAGGTGGACATAGTCGTTCACTCGCAAACGCTATCGGCCGTACGGGACACCTTATTGCATTCGATGCAGATGAGACCGTTTTTTCCGATGAGCAAATGAAAAAGCTCGCTGAGCTGACACATTTTGAGCCAATTATCGCGAATTTTCGAACAGCAGGTGAGAAATTATCACAGAAACCCGGTGTACTTATCGACGGAGCAATATTTGATCTTGGGCTCTCGTCGACACAACTAGAAGAGTCAGGTCGAGGCTTCACATTTCAAAAGAATGAACCACTCGAAATGACGTTTCAGAGTGCTCCGGGTGCTAGTGATACGACCGCATTCATTGTTGTGAATGAGTGGAGTGAAGAGAGTATTACCACTATTTTGAGGGGATTTGGAGAGGAGAGATTTGCAAGGGGAATTGCAAAAAAAATCCTCGAAACGAGAAAACTCGGTTCCATCAAAACAACCGCTGAGCTTGTTGAAATTATTCATGAAAGCACGCCAGGTTGGTATCAAAGAGGAAAGACGCATTTTGCGACAAGGACTTTTCAGGCAATTCGCATGGCAGTGAATGATGAACTTGGTGCAATCGAGGCGGGAATCATCGGTGTAGTGAGTCACATGAGACCAGGTGCGCGAATTGCCATCATTTCATTTCACAGTATCGAGGATCGTACCGTGAAGCAGTTGTTAAAAAGATTGGTGGCTGAGGGGCAGCTGGTAGCGATTACCAAGAAACCCATCACCGCAAGCGAGGGCGAGTTAAAAGAAAACCCTCGTGCACGTAGCGCAAAGCTACGTGTCGCCGAGAAGTGTTCGTGAGAGTTCGAGTTAACGTTTTATCTTTGAAATATTATGTCCAAATTACTGATTACATATAGAGCCACCATTGAGCGATATGTGCCCATTGCGGTACGCTCTCGCCTCGAAAAGAGGGGGAAAAGTCTACTCAGTAGGTTTATACTCATCAGCGAACAAACTCGGTAGTTCTTAAAATTCCATGTTTAATATTATTACCCAACATTTTGAAGAAAACGATCGCCGGATTTTTTGGACTGTTATTTGGTCTATCGGTCTTTGCGTATCTCTTTATATATACTTTCTCGGGTCTTCGGTGTACTCGGTAATAGCACGAAAACAAGCGGAGACTGATATCTCCCAACTTACATCTAGGATATCGCAGCTTGAGTCCGAGTATGTCAATTTAAATAAAAAAATAAGTCTTGAGCTCGCACATCGCTCTGGGTTTGTTGATGTTACAGTTCCCAAGTACGTGAGTATCACTAGCGCGCGTGATTCCTTTACTCTTCGTGAATCACCATTACGATAACTATGACTATTAGCGACTTCGGCAAGGTTATCAGCGGTGTTTCGAAGATGTCTCTTGGAAAAAGAGTGTCAGTAAACCCGGGAACAATAGTGTGTTATGCAAGCACACCTCACTAGTCGATTACGTTTCATTTCAGTCATTTTTGTCCTGTTGGGTATTATTTTTGTTGTTCGACTACATTATTTGCAAGTACAGAACGGTGCAAAGTTTCTGAAAGAGGCGAACAATCAGTACGTCGCTACCGTTTCTAATCAATTTGATCGTGGAAATATTTACTTTCGCTCTCAAAATAATAAACTCGTAACGGGAGCAACTATAAACAGTGGATTCGTAGTAAGTATCACACCAAAACTTGTCTCGGATAAGGAAAAGACTTACGCAGCAATTTCTGCTATCACACCTCTTGACCACAAGTCATTTATCGAGAAAGCAAAAAGAATCAATGATCCGTATGAGGAAATTTTAAGAAGGGTAAGCGATAAAGATGCAGAAAGCATTCGCGCACTGAAGCTTCCTGGAGTACAGCTCTTTCGGGAAACATGGAGATATTACCCAGGAGGACAACTTGCCGCACATGTACTTGGCTTTGTCGGGTTTGCACCTGATGGGGAGGATCTTATTGGGAGATACGGAATTGAGTCTTATTACAATGATGTACTCACAAGGCACGAAGATAATCTCTATGTAAATTTCTTTGCTGAAATATTTTCAAATATTCGCTCAACCGTATTTGAAAGAAGTAAGGAAGAAGAAGCTGATATTGTTCTCACCGTCGAGCCAACCGTACAGGCGTACCTAGAGAAGGAGTTAGAAGATGTTATGTCTGATTGGTCTTCTGACCTCGTCGGTGGAATAATTATGGACCCCAAAACAGGTGCAATATTCGCAATGGCATCGAATCCCACATATGATCTCAATGAGTATGGCAAAGTAAAAGATGGAAGTGTATTCCCCAATCCGTCTATCCAGGATGTATACGAAATGGGTTCAACCATGAAACCACTCACAATGGCAGCAGGCCTCGATGCAGGTGTTATTACTGCGAATTCAACCTATAACGATACCGGCTCGATTACTATGAACAATAAGACTTTTTGGAATTACGACCGTCGCGCAAGAGGTCCTGGAACGAGCATGCAGGAGGTGCTCAATCAGTCACTGAATACTGGTGTTTCTCATGTGGTAGGAAAACTTGGGAATCAGCGTTTCGCTGATTACTTTAGGAATAAATTTCATCTCGGTGAGGAGACCGGAATAGATTTACCGGGGGAGCGACAGGGATTAATGAATAACCTGAACTCAAATCGCGACATAGAATTTGCGCAGGCTTCATTTGGTCAAGGTATAGCGGTAACGCCAATAAACATGATTACCGCACTCTCCATTATGGCAAATGACGGAACCTCAGTTACTCCGCACGTCGTAGAGGAAATTCGATATGAGGGTGGGCGTATAAAAAAATCAACACCAAACCCTGTCGAGCAGGTTATTTCAAGGGCTGCTTCCGAAGAAGTGACGCGGATGCTCGTCACTGTCGTCGATAAGGCACTCTTGGGAGGAAAAGTAAAAATACCTGAGTACTCCGTTGCTGCAAAAACTGGTACTGCTCAAATGGCTCGTCCGCGTGAGGAGGGGGGTGGGTACTATGAGGATAAATACATTCATACTTTTTTTGGATATTTCCCTGCATATGAACCTCGTTTTATGGTCTTTTTATACACAAAAAATCCAAAGAATGTTGAGTTTGCATCTCATACACTTACGCACCCATTTAATAGAATAACCAAGTTCCTACTTAATTATTATGGTATTCCACCCGATAGAGGTACTACGGTCACTCGGCAGCATTAGAGATATCTTGCCCTCGGCTGTATACCGCATATACTGTTGGTATACGGTATGAGCATACTCAAAAAAATTATTGTCTTCATTCTGGAGATTGAGGCGCGGATAATTCTTAAAAAATGGAAACCACAGATAGTGGTGGTGTCGGGTAGCGTGGGAAAGACTTCAACGAAAGATGCCATATTTCATGCATTGTCACTCCTTGGGAATGTTCGCGGTAATCAGAAAAGTTACAACAGTGAAGTCGGAGTACCACTCACTATTCTGGGACTAGAAAGCGCATGGAGAAGCCCACTTGGTTGGGTGGTGAATATGTGGAAGGGTTTTCGTTTGATTTTGAAGGGAAAAAGTTATCCAAGCACTCTGGTACTAGAGGTGGGTTCGGACAAGCCGGGCGACATTACTAATCTTATGAAATGGCTGACACCCGACATTGCTGTACTCACCAGCCTTCCTGAAGTTCCTGTGCACGTCGAGAATTTCTCATCACCTGAAGAGCTCCGAAATGAAGACAGCGTAGTTTTTCACTCAATAAAACCCGGTGGCGTGCTCGTAGGGAACATTGACGATCCTCGAATACTAAAGTTTCTCAATGAGAAGAGCGAAGAAGGTGTGCGGACAATTTCATATGGCTTCCATTTGGACAGTGATGTGCGTGGGTTCGATTCCTTACCTCGATATGCACAAAATGAAGGGGTGAATGCCCCCGTGGGAATGCAGTTTACTGTTGAGAATAAAAATGTGACACACACCCTGTCTTTATCTGGAGTACTGGGAAAGCCCGCATGCTCTGCTGCGCTCGCTGCCATAGCGGTGGGGTTGTCGAGGGACTTAAAATTTACCGCACTAGTTGAGGAGATGCTTACTCACAAGTCACCTCCAGGGCGCATGAGACTCATCGCGGGTAAAGGCGGATGCACGCTTATTGATGATAGTTACAATTCATCACCCATAGCACTAGAGAGTGCACTTAATGAGTTGCGTGGAATACAGTGTGGGAGAAAAATAGCAGTTTTGGGTGACATGCTCGAGCTTGGAAACTTTAGTAGTGACGAACATTGGAAGGCGGGCAGACAGGCAGGAGGGTTTCTCGACATGCTGGTCACCGTTGGGTCACGCGCCCGACTGATGGCGGAGGGCGCGAAGTCTGCTGGTTTGCCGGAAGGGAAGATTCACATGTTTAATTCTGCAGAAGAGGCAGGGAAGTTTCTACTCTCAGAAATACTAAGGGGCGATGTAATTTTATTAAAGGGTTCGCAGGGTTCGGGGGAGAATAAAATTAGATTAGAAGGTGCAGTAAAAGTGCTCATGAGTCACGTGGGTGATGCAGAGACGCAGTTAGTACGACAAGGTGAGGAGTGGTCTCGGCAATAAAAAACCACCCATAAGTTGGGTGGCAACTGCTTCTTCCTATGCTTGGGCTCTTTTATGAAGGCCGGTTTTCTTGTAGAAGTACTCCTTGAAGTTTAGCGCGACGGCGCGTTTTTCGGTACTACTGAACTTATCCCATGTGTCCGCGAGTGGTGAGGCCCAGTGTTTCTCCTCATATTCGCGGAGCCATGCAGGAAAATGTTCCCAACAGTCCTCAGTGAGCTTTTTGGTCTCGGTCTCAACAAAGTCGCTTGGGCGCCGCGTCCAAATGGCAGTAAATGTGGGGTCAGTCGTGTTTGAGACAACTTGCTCGCGAATTTCACTTTTCAAAAGAACTCTTAGGCCAGCCTGCCAGGGCGACAAAACTGTTGCGACGGTATTCATTCGACTCTCCTAGTAACTGAATTTCTCTAGAGTACTCCCATAAATATATTTGTCAAAAAAATCTAGACAAATGAGCCCAAATTCGCTATTCTGTGTGAGTTTGAAGGGGTCTTATCGGAAGGGTGCTCTAAGATAAGAATTCGAAGTACAAGTAGCGTAGTAAATATTGGCCTTATCGTTGAGCGGTCTAGGACACAGCCTTCGAGAGGTGAGCAAGTGGGCAGTGGACCCACTGCGCAAGACCTTGAGAGATTTATTCTGATAAATCCACAAGGTGTACAGCGTCTGTAAGACGGGAATCAGAGTATCAATTGAATCGTGTGAGTGCTATCATCTAAATAAATATTGGCCTTATCGTCTAACGGTTAGGACACAGCCTTCTCAAGGCTGGAATCAGAGTTCGATTCTCTGTAAGGTCACAGCAACAAAAATGAGCCACGTGAAAGCGTGGCCATTTTTGTCTGTGACCTTAAGTGAGCAAACACCACGGAGAGTACTTCATTTTTCTAAGGCGGAGTACCGCTAAGAAAAATTGGTCGCTGTTTTGCTCACGCCAGAGAATCGAAGAGCTTTGCGTTATTTGCGAGAAGCTTCGCTTCGAGTAAATCGCAAAGGTGTACTGAAGCTGTAAGCTTCGATTCTCTGTGGGTCATAAAATTAAAAGAACGGCAGGTGATGTCCTGCCGTTCATATGCACACGCGTGGCCTTGTCAGTAGTAGCTGGCCACGATAGCGCCGACCTCATCAAGTGAGAAAATCTTTTCGGCCTCGGTCTTCTTGATGAACATTGGCCGATATCCGCTGATTGGCTCACCCTTCGTGTTGTAGGCGATGCCACCAAGTCGCTTCGTCTTCCACTTCTCTTGCGCAAACTGCGTAGAGACCATCAGGCGACCGCCAAGGTGGGTGCTGACCTTCACATTGATGAAGAATGCCTCATCAGGCAATGCTTCGGGGTGCTGGTATCTCTTGTGCATGCTGCTACTCCATTTGTTGAGGGTGCATTTCACCACAATAATAATACACCATAATTGTACTTCTGTCAATCTCAACCCTCCCCACTCTTTTTGTTCATCTTTAATACAACAAAAAACCGCTTGTGCATCAAGCGGTTTGCATTTACATGTCGCACTAAGTTCTTAAACACGAAACGATTCGCCGCACCCGCACCGGTCCTTTTCGCGCGGGTTGTTAAACCTGAAACCTTCATTCAAACCTTCACGCATGAAGTCGAGCTCGGTGCCATCCAGATAGGGGAGACTCTTGGGGTCAACAAGCACCTTCACCCCATGGTTCTCAAAAACAATGTCTTCAGGCGAGACTGAGTCTGCATATTCAATCTTGTAGGCAAGACCAGAGCACCCCGTTGTCTTTACGCCAAGACGCACACCGACCCCCTTACCACGACGCGCAATATGGCGTCGCAGATGCTCTGCCGCAGTATTCGTAAGTGTAATAGCCATCGGGTATTAGCCCAGGCCCTTTTTGGCCTTGTAGTCTTCAACCGCAGCCTTGATGGCGTCTTCTGCAAGAATCGAGCAGTGAATCTTCACGGGAGGAAGCGAGAGCTCACCCGCAATGTGTGTATTCTTGATCGTGAGTGCTTGATCGAGCGTTTTTCCCTTGACCCATTCAGTAACGAGCGAGCTCGAGGCAATGGCCGAGCCACAACCATACGTTTTGAACTTCGCATCCTCAATGAGGCCCGTTTTGGGATTCACGCGAATCTGCAATTTCATCACGTCGCCGCAGGCTGGCGCGCCAACCATACCTGTTCCGACCGTCTCGTCGCTCTTGTCGAACGAACCGACGTTTCGTGGGTTCTCGTAGTGGTCAATAACTTTGTCGCTGTATGCCATGACTCTCTCCTGTGTGAGAAAAATTGATTGGTGTACTTCTTCTGTAAACGTATCATGGGTGGGGCAAGAGTCAACAAGAGCACGCGGAGTCGCAAAAAATTCATCAAAAAAGCCACCTGATGTGGGTGGCTGAGTCATGTTGATTATTTCTTATCAAAGAGGTCGCCGAGGTCTCCAAAGACATCGGCAAACGAACTACTGGTTTGAGCAGGAGTGGGAATCGTCACTCGGAATTCTGCCACACACCTCGGACACTCGCCCTCAATGGTTTTTCCGTATTGCTCGCTCGTTATCCGGATACGGATTCTTACTCTGCAAGCGTTGCAGAGAAATTCACGCGTGCCTTTTTCGGACATGTGCAGTGCTCCTTGAATGAACTCTAAATAATGTTGACAAAAATTTTAATATTTGTCAAATCCAAGTGCAACCCATGAGGAAAGAGTGGGGGACTCTGTGATATAATTTTGTGATGAACAACGACATTGAACAGGCTGAGCTCGAACCCGTACTTGGCTCTCATCCGACAAACTATAAAATTAAAACCGAGCACTTTGAGGGGCCACTTGATTTACTGCTCGCACTCATAGAAAAGCGAAAACTATTTATTGGTGATTTCTCGCTTGCGAAGGTGTCCGACGAATACATTGGCCATATTCGGAGTTTCGAGGCCTATCCCATGAACGACGTGGCAAACTTTCTTTTGGTTGCTTCAACCCTCGTATTGATAAAGTCGAAATCAATTTTGCCAGACCTGAGTCTGACAAAGGACGAGGAGGGTGATATCGACGACCTCAAGCGCCGACTCGCAATGTATGAGCTGTTCCGAGGTCTCTCTGTACACGTTAAGTCACAATTTGGAAAAAAACTCATATTTGAAAGAAGCGGAAGACCAGAAATGCCTACAGTGTTTGCCACCGATGTGCGATGCACAAAGGAGAATATGGCCCTTCATGTAACAAGCGTGATACAGGCACTACCCAAAAAAGTAATAGTTCCAAAGGCGACGATACGAAAGGTAATTTCGCTTGAAGAGATGATGACGAGACTTGCTGAGCGCGTAACCACAGCCCTCAAAACGAGTTTTTCTCATTTTGCACGATATGAAAAGGGGAAAAGCATAAGGAAAGAAGAAAGAGTGGAGATTATCGTTTCATTTCTTGCAATGCTTGAGCTCGTGAAGCAGGGAGTGGTGCACGCAACCCAGCACGAAGACTATGGCGATATCGCAATCGAGACCCACAATTTTGATATACCCAATTATGGTTAATTAAAAGCCGGATGTGCATTAATCTGTTTGTAAATCGCATAAAATAGGGTACACTCTGCTTACATGGAACTCGATAATGCCATTTCCTCCGTACTCTTTTACCAGGCGGAGCCAGTTTCAATTAAGCGACTTTCAGCCTTGTTAAAACGAGACGAGGCGGATATTAGTGTGGCACTCGATGCTTTGCGAAGCAGGCTTCCTGGTGTAGGGCTATGCCTCATAGAGAATGGAAATGAAGTGACCCTGGGAACCTCACCCGAGGCGAGCGCGCTACTTGAAGCAATGACCAAGGAAGAGCTCTCCAAGGACATATCTAAGGCGGGGCTTGAGACTCTCGCTATAGTGCTCTACAAAGGACCAATAACACGTAGCGAAATTGATTATATTCGTGGAGTAAATTCGACATTCATTCTTCGTAATCTACTTATTCGTGGATTAGTAGAAAAAGTTGAGAATCCCGCAGACATGAGGAGCTTTCTTTATACGCCAACCTTCCAACTGTTGGAATACATGGGGGTGGGCAACAGAAATGAATTGCCTGAGTATCATGACACCATCGCTGAGCTCGGTAAATTTGTAGAGGGAAAGGCCGCTGAGGACACGCTGGCGAGTACCCCACCCACTGATACTGACATGACTGAGGAGGGTGCTGCTTCAACCGATGAACTTGTCGATGCGTCGGCTTCTGACGTCGGAGAGGAGATGGAGCATGAACAATTTACGGATGAATTACTTGCGGATGTTGCCGAAGAGGACATGACCGCACCGGGCTTTGACGATGATGCGCTGCACGCACACACCGATGACGCGCGTCACAAAGAAGAACAAACATAGTTATGCGCACGCAGATTCATCTTTTTTTAATAGTATTGATTGTGGGCTTCCTTACTGGTCCTCGAGCCATTGCGGCAATACAGTCGCTTAGTGCGAGCAGTCAGTCTTCATCTCAACAGAGCGCTCAGGTTGCCTCATCTGTTCCATTGGAAGAAACAGTGAAAGATGTTGTGACCGTGAAGAAAGATCCATTTGCAGATTTAAATCTCAAGGCAAAGAGCGTGTATGTGTGGGATATTCATGCACATCGAAAACTGTATGGAGTTAATGAACACGCGGTGCTCCCCCTCGCTTCTGTAACCAAAATGATGATGGCGGTAGTCGCAAAAGAAGTTCTTCCTGCAAATGAAAAAGTAACCATTCGGCCAATCGACATACTCCATGAAGGTGATAATGGCCTCCTGGTCGGAGAAAAATGGGCATTTGATGAATTACTCAAATTTACTCTTATGGCCTCATCAAACGATGGTGCAAGTGCAATTGCTTCTGTTGCGGGAGCGGCACTTAATACTTCGACTACGACGAATGCCGCTGAAAGCAAAAGGCTATTCATTAAACGAATGAATGACAAGGCAAAAGACATGGGACTTACGAGTACGCGCTTTTATAATGAAAGTGGCCTCGATCTCGAAAGTCTTGCATCTGGTGCTCACGGATCCTCTCGTGATATGGCAATGCTTTTTGAGTATGTTTACAAAAAGTACCCAGATTTGTTTACTCCAACCGCATTTGCCTCAATGCACATTAAATCCGAAAGTAATTTCGTTCATCATGTCGCGAATACCAATCAGTCTGTAAAACATCTTGGGGGTATTATTGGGTCAAAAACTGGCTACACCACTCTCGCTGGTGGAAACTTGGTTATTATTATCGACATCGGGATTAATCACCCTGTTGTTATTTCTGTACTTGGATCCACGCGCGATGGTCGTTTTTCTGATGTAGAAAAATTGATTGCAGCAGCGACTGAGGAAATAATAAACACATCAACCGTTAATTAGATTTTTAGTTTCACGCATATGATCGACGATGTTATAAAAATTCTCGTACCATCAGCGATTACCTTTTTTGTGGGAATTGTCATGACTCCATTTCTCGCTGATTTTTTGTATGCAAAAAAAATGTGGAAAAAAACTAGCGTCGTCCACACTATTGATGGAAAGGCGGCTTCCATTACAGGAAAGCTCCACAACGATGAAGTGCGCAAGACTCCAAGAATGGGGGGGATTCTTGTTTGGGGAAGTGTCTTGATTACTATTGTCATCCTTTATTTTTTATCACTCATTTTTCCTAACGACATAACTGGTAAGCTCAATTTTTTGTCGCGTAGTCAAACTTGGCTACCCGTATTTACGCTTCTCGCAGGTGCGCTATGCGGACTTGTTGATGACTATATGGTGTGCAGGGACCAAGGAACGTATAGGGGAGGTGGCCTTTCCCTCCGCACACGCCTTGTATTTGTCTTTTTACTCGGATTACTCGGCGCATATTGGTTTTACTTTAAACTTGGTGTCACAGGTATCGATGTACCTTTTTGGGGATTCTTTGACCTCGGCATATTCTTTATTCCTACGTTCATCGTAATCATGATTGGGATGTATTCGGGAGGAATCATCGACGGTATCGACGGTTTGGCGGGCGGAGTATTTGCCTCAATTTACTCAGCGTATGCCATCATCGCATTTGCTGGTGGACACACAGACATAGCGACATATTGTGCAGTTGTGGTGGGTGGATTATTGGCATTTCTTTGGTTCAACATTCCTCCCGCAAGATTTTTTTGCTCAGAGACGGGAACTATGGCGCTCACGACATCACTAGTGGTTGTCGCATATCTCACTAACGCTATTTTTGTACTACCGATCATCGCACTTTTGCTCGTGGTAACGAGTGCGTCAAGTATTATTCAGATAGTTTCAAAAAAAATCAGAGGGAAGAAGGTTTTTGTTGTAGCACCACTACATAATCACTTTCAGGCGCTGGGGTGGCCACCAGAAAAGGTGGTGATGCGCTATTGGGTAATTGGTCTCGTGCTTGCAGTCGTCGGAGTCATCATTCAGCTTGTTGGCTAGTTGTGCCTTCTGCACAGAAGAAGTCTAAATGGATTTGGGGATAGTAACCACGCCACTTAGGCTATAATGAGAGCATGAATGATCGCAAGGGTGTGGACAGAATATTTCTCGCCATCGTGGTCACACTAATTGTGGTCGGTTTTTTGATATTTGTGTCTGCTTCGTTTGGAACTTGGGCAAAGAATAGTTCTAAGTTTCTTAATTTACTGCTCTCCCAAATAGTATTTGGACTCTGTGGAGGGCTTGCGCTCATGTACATTGCCTCAAAAATGAGACTTGTGATTCTTCGAAAGTACGCGTTTTGGATATTCCTCACTTCAGTGATAATTGCCCTCCTGGTACTTGTTCCTGGCCTCGGAATGGAGCATGGTGGAGCTAAGCGTTGGATTGACCTCGGTTTTACCACATTTCAGCCAGGTGAATTGCTCAAGTTGGGAGTGATAATATATCTTGCGACCTGGCTCACGTTACATAAAAAAAGAATACACTCTGCTCTTTTTGGTATTTACCCGCTACTTGCTGTGTTGGGAATAGCGTGCGCAATATTTCTTGCTCAGCGAGATACGGGGAGCTTCCTGGTGGTCGGTTTCGCGGGTACCGCAATGTATATCGCAGCGGGAGCACGCTGGAGGGACATAGCTATGCTTTTTCTGATAGCCATTATTGGCCTTGGGGCACTGGCGATGTGGAGGCCATATGTACTCGATCGTTTTGAGACGCTCTGGAATCATGATGACATGCAGGGCTCTGGCTATCAACTGAAGCAGTCACTCATTGCGATTGGCTCAGGGGAAATAACGGGAAAGGGGTTTGGACAAAGTATACAGAAATTTAATTATCTCCCAGAGGCTCACGGCGACTCAATATTTGCAGTAGCAGGGGAGGAGTTTGGTTTCATTGGTAGCACATTTCTCGTCCTACTGTATATTCTCTTTGGCTTGCGCGGACTTTGGATTTCTGCACATGCGGAAAACACGTTTAGTGCATTGCTTGTCGTTGGCTTAGTAACAGTGATTATGTCGCAATCATTTATCAACATCAGTTCTATGCTCGGACTAGTCCCCGTTACTGGTGTCCCATTAGTTTTTGTCAGTCATGGTGGTACAGCGCTTCTCTTTGCCTTACTTAGTATTGGCCTCATTTTGAATGTCTCACGCCACCGAGTTGTATAGCGAAAACCGCCCTGCAAGCAAGTGGGCATTGTACTGGGGCATGAAGAGAAATCCATGTTATAATAGACATATCTATTCAAAATATCGCCAATTTGAATAGTAATTAATATGAAAATTCTATTTGCAGGAGGTGGGACAGGGGGGCACTTTTTCCCTATTATTGCAGTTGCTGAAGCAACGCTCGACTTGATAGAAAAAGAACACCTTGTGGGTGTGCAACTTTTTTATATGTCAGATGCACCATATGACTTAGAGTTACTCAAAAAAAATGAGTTGACGTTTATTCCAGTAATGGCCGGTAAGCAGCGTACTTACTCATCGATGAAGAACTTTACCGATAAATTCAGAGTTGTTATTGGTTGCATTCAGGCTACAATAAAATTGTTTATTCTTTATCCCGATGTCGTTTTTGGCAAAGGTGGATATGCCAGTTTTCCCGCAATGTTTGCTGCCCGCCTCTTGCGCATCCCAGTCATCATCCATGAATCTGACATCATCCCTGGTCGAGTAAATAAATGGATTGGAAATTATGCGACCAAAATAGCTGTTTCGTACCCTGAGGCCACCAAGCACTTCACTCACAAAGATCGTATCGCACTCACTGGTCAACCGATAAGAAAAATCTTATTAGAGGTCCCATCAGGAGATCCTGTGTCAGAACTTGGACTTGAGCCAGGAGTGCCCGTGGTTCTTGTCCTTGGTGGTTCACAAGGTGCAGAGCGTATAAATGAAAATTTGATTGATATTCTTCCGAGACTTGTAGAAAGATGTCAGATTGTACATCAGACGGGAGAAGCAAACCTAGACTGGATGAAAAAACGCGCAGAGGGAATTCTCCCAAACAACCCACTTGCTGCACGCTACCACCCCTTGGGTTTTATTGATCCGAAATCATTACGTCTTGCAGCGATGGCATCGTCACTGGTGATTTCACGAGCAGGATCAGCAATATTTGAAATAGCAATTTGGGAAAAGCCAGCAATTCTTATCCCGCTCGCAATTGCGAGAGATGATCATCAGCGTGAGAACGCATATAGTTACGCACGTACTGGTTCGTGCACGGTTATTGAGGAAAATAATTTGAAGCCCGAAATACTTTATTCCGTCATCGATACAATTATGTCGAGTAGGGAGATACAAGAAAAAATGATATCAGGAGCAAGGTCTTTTACGAGAACTGACGCAGCCTCCAAGATTAGTCAGGCACTGTTATCCATTGCGACTCATCATAAGTAGTTTCCTAATAAAAGTCTTCTATTGAGACACAGAAAATAATGAACAAAAACAACGAACAAGTAATTACGAGATTTGCTCCTAGTCCGACAGGGTTATTGCATGCTGGTACATACCGGACTGCTATTTTTTCCTATTTGTTTGCTCGCAAGCACGGAGGCAAATTTATCTTGAGGATAGAAGACACAGATAAGGAGCGATCAAAGAAAGAGTTTGAAGACAATATTTTAGACAGTTTAAAATGGCTGGGACTAACCTACGATTCTCTTTTCAGACAGTCGGAGAATGTTTCTCGACACAAGGGAGTACTGGAACAAATGATTGCAAGTAGGCAAGCATATGTTTCTAAGGAGTTGGCGAAAGATGGCTCGGGTGTACAAAAGGAAATCGTACGATTTAAGAATCCCAACATAGACGTAACATTTAGTGACCTCGTGAAAGGCGAAGTGACCATGCACACCGCAGATCTTGGAGATTTTGTTATTGCAAAAAATATTAATGAACCACTGTTCCACCTTGCTGTAGTTGTTGATGACTTTGATGAAGGAGTCACCCATGTTATCCGTGGCGATGATCATGTTTCAAATACACCCAGACAAATTTTGATTCAAAGAGCGATAGGTGCGCCCACCCCGATTTATGTCCACTTACCACTTGTACTAGGTACTGACAAACAAAAGCTTTCAAAGCGACGTGGCGCTCGTGCGCTTACGGGCTATCGTGACGATGGCTATCTTGCTCAGGCAATACTCAATATGGTTGCACTGATCGGTTGGAACCCTGGTACAGAGCAAGAGGTATTTACTCATGATGACCTTGTCGCAGGATTCACGATAGAACGTATTCAAAAAAGTGCTGGTGTGTTTAATCCAGAGAAACTCGAATGGGTAAACCGAGAGCATATTAAATTGCTGTCGAAAAACGAGCAACTCACTTTGATAGATCAGTTCATGCCCGAATCCATAAAAAAACATGCCGACTATGACACAAAAAAAAGCAAAATGGCTCCAGTAATAATTGATCGCATTGGTCATTTTGGTGAAATTGCTGAAATGCACAATGAGGGCGAGCTCGAGTATTTTTTTGTTGCACCAACATACCCAAAAGAGAAATTGCTTTGGAAAGACGATAATGACGAGGCAAAACTTCTTGAGCGACTTGGGCGTGTCGTCACCATTCTCCATTCGATTGATGAAAAAGAATTTACTGCTGATGTAGTAAAGATAAAAGTATTTCCGTACGCCGACGAAGAGGGGAGAGGGAAGGTGCTTTGGCCGATGCGTTTTGCTTTATCCGGGCGTGAGAAATCACCCGACCCTTTCCAGCTCGCTGAAATTCTTGGAAAAAATGAAACAATACAGAGAATTGATAAGGCAGTTAGTTTGTATGCCACCTCCGCATAGGATATTAAAAAACCAACAGTTTTTTTGTGGTAGTTTTTTTGCATTTCTCCTCGTTTTTATTTTTGTACTTTTTTATAGCGACGTTGCATCCGCCCAAACTTCACGTGTCGATGAATTACGACAGAGTATCTTAAATCGCGAAGACGAGATAAAACAACTTGAGAATGAAATAGTAGAATACAGAAACAGGATTAATAATGTAAGTACCCAAAAGCGCACTTTGCAGGGCACCGTGCAATCTATTGATCTCTCGAGGACAAAACTTGGCAAAGACATTGAACTTACTCAGAAAAAAATTGAAAGAACAAATTTCACAATCTTGGAGCTCAATAATGATATTACAAAAAAAGAGCAGAATATCGAAAAAAACAGCCTGGCTATTTCCACCATAATTAATCGAATAAATCAGTCTAGTCAAGATTCAATGATAGAAATTTTGCTCTCGAGCCCAAGTATTTCTACGTTTCTCATGGAGGTTGATAATTTGGGAAAGCTGCAGTTGTCGATACAAGACAACATGGCAAGCCTTAAGCGATTAAAAAATGAACTTGGCACTTCGCGTGCCTCTTTCCAAAAGGAACACAAGGAACTCACTGGTTTGAGGTCAAAAATTTCTGACCAAAAAACGATTGCAGATCAAGAGCGCAAGCATCAGGCAAGCCTACTGTCCGTCACCAAGAATCAAGAGTCAAATTACCGCAAACTGCTCGCCGAGAGAGAAAAGCGCAAAAAACAGTTTGAGTCAGAAGTTGAAGATTTTGAAGCGCAGTTACGGGCCGAGATAGACCCAAATAGTTTTCCACCGCCAGGAGTCAAGATTTTTCTACCTCCACTTGAAGATATGATTGTTACTCAAAAATTTGGGAAAACAATCGACTCAAAAAAACTCTACACCTCAGGTTCTCATAATGGCGCTGATTATCGTGCCGCTGTTGGAACCGTTGTGCGCTCTGTAGCACGTGGGGAGGTTACCGCTACGGGTGATACGGACAAAGTCTGTCCTGGGGCCTCATACGGCCGCTGGGTGCTCGTGAAGCATCCTAATGGACTATCGACCCTATACGCCCATTTAGAGCTTATAAAGGTACGTGCTGGACAGGACCTAGAGGCGGGCGCCACGGTCGGATATAGCGGTAATACAGGCTATTCGACAGGACCACACCTCCATTTTACGGTTTATGTGAGTAGTGCCGTCGAGGTGGTAGATTTCCCAAGTAAGTCGTGCAAGGGGGCGATATTCCGCATGCCTGTGGCGCCCGCAAATGCATATTTGGACCCCGAGTCGTACCTTTAGGTAAAAAGTAATATAATTAAACGAATATGATAAAACTAATTCTCGCTTTCGCACTTTTTGCCGGCCTCGTTTACTACTACAATGTGGACATTATTGCACTCGTCGACAAAAGCGGAGCACCAGAGTGGCTCGCCAAGAAAGGATATAACGTTAAAGTCACGTCCACGAGCACACCAAGCACCGTTAGTACAGGCACAAGCTCAGCGAGCAACGGGCTTTAAGCAATACGTCAGAAAAGATATATTGTGCGACATTGTATCAAAAACCGAGTAGGCCCATGGCCATGCTGGTTGCTCCTGTAATTAATCGATACAAAGCACCCTGACCACACTCCCCTCGGTGTTATGACTTCATTTTTGTGAACGCCTAGAGTTTTGTAAAAGCACTAAACCATTGTCGGGCTAGGCAGACGCTACGCTATCTCACTCCTCGGAAACCCACGGTTTTCCGACTCTCGAAGACTCGTTGCCTTCCTCCACGGGGAAACACATTTCCCCGACCCCCATTAGTTCGATTCTGCTTTCGCCCACACAAAAATGCCCCATGGGCATCTTTGCTTCAGGTCGGGCTAGGCAAGAATCGAATTGCCGTCCCAGAATGAATATAGCCACCCCTGCGTGCGTAAAAGACTAAACCATTTGTCGGGCTAGGCAGAATCGAACTGCCGCCGCATGCACCCCATGCATGTAGACTACCACTATCCGATAGCCCGAACGTATTACTTTTACATTACATCAACCGTTGAGCCAGTGCATGCACCCTATCTTGAATTGCATGTAGACTACCACTATCCGATAGCCCGAACGTATTACTTTTACATTACATCAACCGTTGAGCCAGTGCATGCACCCTATCTTGAATTGCATGTAGACTACCACTATCCGATAGCCCGATATCTAAAAACATTCGCTTTTATGGTTGAACCTAGCGAGTATAGCAAAATATGATGGGAACACAAAAACATCGTCGAGAAATAAAATTACTAAAACTACCCGACTAAATTCCTTTACAGTTGGAAGCAGGAGAATATCCCCTATTCGTTGCATCTTCTTTTGAGGAGAACCAAACTTTATTTTTTTCGAGAATTCTTGTAGCACCACTGCACCAGGGCAAGTGGTAGGTTTTTCCATTTTTTGAGCCAACATAGACACCATCCGTAACTGCACCCAGGGCAGTGTTTTCAGCGTTTAGGCTACCATTGTTGGGCATATGTAGTCTGACCACCTTAAGCTCACTTATCGAGCTTTTCCGCTCAATACTGCCCAAGTTCAGCCCATAAGAGCCTATGGCTACTAGCGATATGAGGATAAAAACAAAGATATCCCTAGGTAAATCCGGTAAATCCTTGATTTTCTGTCGAATGTTTGGTAGTGTCATTCTATAAATATTTAATCAGTATAGAATTTATAGTACGCATAACCGAAGAACATGGCAACCAAAAAATCAGGAGGCTCCTCAAAAAATCTCCGAGACTCAAATCCTAAATATCTTGGGGTAAAACTACATGATGGACAGATTGCATCAAAGGGAAATATTCTCGTTCGACAACGAGGTACGCGAGTAGTTCCAGGGAAGAACGTAAAGGTCGGAAAGGATCATACGCTCTACTCAGTCACGGGTGGAAAAGTCACCTTTAAGACGGTGCGCAAGGTTCGTTTTGATGGACGCACCATTGCAAGAAAGATGGTATCTGTCGGCTAAGAAACACAAGTTCAAAAAAGAAAGACCACCGCAATGCGGTGGTCTTTCTTTGTAAATTCAATTTAGTAACTTCGGCTATTACTCAACTTCCGCGGTGACGACGAGTGTAAACTCAGCTTTCTTCTCCCCCACCTTGACGGGAATTTTGAACTCCCCTACTTCCTTAATTGGCTTCTCTATGTCTATATTGTCCGCTGAGTATGTTGCACCAAGCTCTTTTCCAAGTAGTGTTGAGAGGTCGTCTCTCGTTACTCCTGCATAGAGGTGTCCTTCCTCGTTTGCTTTTCGCGTAAGTGAAATGGAAACCTTCGATACACCGGTGAGTGATTGCTCAAGGATATCTGCCTGCTTCTTTTTCTCTATTTCGCGCTTCTTGGCCATCTCAGCCACACGCTTTCCGTTGACCTTTGTGATAGCTTCACCGAGCGAGCGAGCGAGTAAAAAATTGCGCGCATAACCTGGTGCGACATCCACGATGTCATACTTTTTTCCTACCTTTGCTACGTCTGCAAGTAAAATAACTTTCATAATAATACGTATTTAGTTCGTATAAGACATCCGTTGGGAATCGAGAGGCCCAATTGGTTAAAGATGTAAGGCCAAGTATACAGAATTAGTACGAAATAGCAAGGGAATCTATAAATCCAGCAAACAAATGAGTCTACTGCTGAGGTTGTTTTGCTACCTCGATAGCTTTTTCAAGCTGTGGGTCCTCACCCTTATCGACCTGTTCTTTCGTTAGTTCAACCACGAAATCAGGCTCTATTCCTCCTTCAGACAGATTTGTGCCGTTTGGAGTAATCCAGCGAGCGATGGTAATTTTTAGTGAAGTAGTCTCAGTAATTGGAATAAGCTCTTGCACAGAACCTTTCCCAAATGTTTTTGTGCCTACAAGCTTGACGACACCGTGTTGCTGCAGCGCCCCAGCCAAAATTTCTGAAGCAGACGCGGAGCCACCATCGATGAGTATGACAAAAGTGAATCCCGGAGGTATTCCGGAGTGCCCTCTACTGCGATAGACATCGCCTGTGCCGTCCTTTTCAGCTTCGCTTACTATCACCTTTCCCTCTGGCAAGAACCAACTCGCGATATCTACGGCTACTTCTAAGTAACCACCAGGATTTCCACGTAAGTCGAGTACGAGCTTGTCGGTACCTGACTGCGCAAATTCTTCAAGCGCATTCCTGAAAAGTTCAGCGCCAGTCGCAGGAAACCCAAAGTAACGGATAATAAACACACCGTCCTTCTTTTCTGTTTCTACGGTCGGTACTTTAATTTCTTCACGGGTTATAGATACATCAATGAGTTTATCCACGCCATCGCGAAGTAGCGAAAGATGAACTACCTTCCCTACTTCTCCGCGAATAAGATAGAGCGCCTTATCGAGGGTCATTTCAGTAGTAGTTGCACCATCAATAATAATGACCTTGTCTCCTTTTAATATTCCTGCTCGTTCTGCTGGAGAATCCTTGAGTGGGGCAATAACGGTTACAAGACCATCCTTCATTCCAATTTGCATTCCTACCCCACCAAACTTCCCAGTCACTTCTTGTTCAAAAAGCACCTTTTCCTGTGGAGGCAAAAAATAGGTATATGGATCACCGAGCGAGTTGGCTAGTCCCGAAATTGCCCCCCAAACTTTTTCCTGATTTGAAACCTGTGCATGCTTGGTGGGCACATATTTTTCACTAATAATATTCCATGCCCTCCAAAACTGAGAAAAATCGGCATCAATATCTACTTTTTGTTCAACGGTGATACGACCGAGTAGGCAAGGCACGTTTGCTCCACGTTCATCTGTGCATGTGGGGCTATTCTCGGAGCGTGTTGGTATGCCAGAAGTAGATACAAAGTTATTTTCGAGATTGTATATTCCTGATACAGGGCCATCAAACGTCTCGGGTGAATTCGCCCTCGTCGTTCCCAGATAATATCCACCAACAAAGAGGAATGTTCCCAGAATTGCCGGCACAAGCATTCGAGAAACAAGTTTGAAAAGATGCAACATGTTGACCATTATCTCAGCTCGCGCACACTCGGTCAATGCAATCTTTGGTTTCCTGCTAATCCCCTCGTGTTACAAATTCAGATAGTCAAATTAATGGTTGCGACATATAATAGATGAATGATTTCAAGATATAAGTATCACGACCTCACATGGATAGACATGGAGTCGCCCACCAACGAAGAGGTCAGACAAATAATGGAGGAGTTTGATATTCACCCCATTGCGGCCGATGAATTGCTTGGACCGTCACTTCGCCCCAAGGTAGATCACTACGAGAACTTCATTTATCTCATTCTTCACTTCCCTGCAATTCGCCACACTCACAAAAGCAGATCACAGGAAGTTGATTTCATCATCGGTCACAAGTTTCTCATAACGGTGCGTTACGAGTTACTCGACCCTCTACATAAGTTTTCTAAAGTATTCGAAGTAAATTCCATCTTAGACAAAAGCGATATCGGAGAGCATGCGGGATTTCTATTCTTTTATATGATTCGCAAAATCTACTCCTCACTTGGTCATGAGTTGTCTACAATTGGTGACACACTGACATCGGTAGAGGAAAGAATTTTTAATGGTGAGGAGCGAGCCATGGTAGCTGAAATTTCCATAATTCATCGAGACTTACTTGAGTTTCATCGTGCGTTACGCATGCATCGTGGTGTGCTGCAGTCGTTCTCGCTCGCCTCTGTCGAGTTTTTTGGAGAGAAATTTGCGCACTACAATGAGAATATTACCGGAGAGTATCTGAAGGTCGAAGAAATGCTTCATGATCAAAAAGATGTGCTCAGTGACCTTCGCGCTACAAACGATTCACTCTTGACCACAAAGACCAATGAAATAATGAAAGTATTGACCGCCACGACCTTTCTTGTTCTTCCTGCGGCTCTTATAGGACAGCTGTTCGGAATGAACACCACCCACACCCCAATAGTGGGTATGGAAAATGATTTTTGGGTCATCACGTCACTTATGGGAATGCTCGCACTTACAACCCTTGTATTCTTTAAGATAAAAAAGTGGATATAGTATATGGGTTTGCTTCTTTATAATACTGCATCAAGGAGTCTTGAAGAATTTATTCCGGTGAATCCCGAGAAGGTGCTTATGTATAATTGTGGACCAACGGTCTACAACTATCAACATATAGGAAATATGCGCTCGTATGTCTTTGCGGACATACTGCGTCGTGCGATTGAGTTGAATGGGTATACAGTAAAACAAATTATCAATATCACCGATGTCGGGCATTTGGTGGGTGACGGCGATGTGGGAGAAGATAAGATTATGGTTGGTGCTCGTCGTGAAAAAAAGTCAGCTGAAGAAATTATCACACACTATTCAGACGCATTTTTTGAAGATATAAATTCTTTGAACGTTGAGAAGGCAGCGCTCTATCCCCGTGCGACGGCATATATCAAAGAGCAGAAGCAAATGATAGAGACACTACACAGCAAGGGTTTCACATATACAACAAAAGACGGAATCTACTTTGATACGAGTAAATTCCCAATGTATGCTGATTTCGCCCAACTCGATGTGGCGGGTCTCAGCGCGGGTGCGCGTGTTGATGTGGGGGAAAAACGGGGGCCAACCGACTTTGCCCTTTGGAAGTTTTCTCCTGACGATGGTGCTCATCGCGAACAAGAGTGGATTTCACCCATAGAGTCATCAAAGATGGGGTTTCCTGGATGGCACATCGAATGCTCAGCGATTATTCGTGCTGAGCTTGGTGAAACTATTGACATACACACTGGTGGAGTTGACCATATCCCGGTTCACCACACAAACGAAATTGCCCAAAGTGAAAGTGTAACGGGCACTCACCCACTGGCTCGAATGTGGATGCACAATGCCCACATTCTTATTAATGGTGAAAAAATGTCAAAATCTCTTGGAAACGTCTACCTGCTCAATGACCTCCACGAGCGAGGCATCCCTCCCCTCGCCTACCGGTATTACTTACTCATGGCAAACTACCGCACACAAGTAAATGTAACTTGGGAGGCACTCGCAGCAGCACAGTCTGCCTACAACAGGCTGACAAATTTCGTATTGAGTCTTACCGACATTCAGAATGGATCCATAATAGATTCTTACTTTGAAGAGTTTACCAACGAGATAAATAATGACTTGAACACGGCCAACTCTATAGCACTTATCTGGAAGCTCACGAAGGACACTGCACAGTCTGACTCGGATAAGTATGCAACCATAGTTGCAATTGATGACGTGCTTGGCTTGGGACTATCTAGCGTCCGTTTTGCGACAAAGCAAATCGCTGTTCCCGACGAGGTCGCTCGACTCGTAGAGGCAAGAAAGAAATCAAGAGATGAAAAAAATTTCCCTCTGTCCGACTCATTGCGAGAAAAAATTAAGGCGCTTGGTTATGAGGTCGTTGACTCTCCGACTGGACAAAAAATAGAAAAAAAATAGGATTAAACTAGTTGTAAATTTAAGGCCATGCTGTGTGAGTGGCAGTTTTTCAAATACTTGCAAAATAATAGTTAGTATGCTAAGGTTTCGCAGACATGAATAAAAACATCGACGACTTGAACTGGTCCAAGAGCTTTATGTATGCCCTGCACCAGACATACTTTCTCGCAGAAAAAAGGCTAGAAAGTAGACTCCGTGACATACACGGGATCACCTTTTCCCAGTTCCTCATATTGCTCGGATTGCACTGTACGGGAAAATCATCCCAAAATGCTATAGCGAGTTTCTTGTTTATTACTGAGGCTACAGTTTCTCGACACGTATCGGTTCTTGAAAAAGCAAAGTATCTGACAAGGAAAGCGGATGCGACCAATCGTAGGAGGCATATTCTTGAGATGACCATGCTGGGTAAGAAGGTCTTTACTACTGCTCATGAAATTATACAAAGTGAGCTCGAGGATATTTTTTCTTGCATACAGCATAAAGATCGCTCACGTATTACCAAATCATTTGAAGGGGTGATAGATAAATTAAAGAATAAACACAAGTAACTATATGATGATTACATACATAGACAAAGCATCAGTGCGTGTCCGAAGAATAGTGAAGAGTTTTTTTGAACTCTCGTTCGTCACTCGTATCGCAGTGCTACTTGTTGTAATCGGAATTCCCCTCGCGATCTACGGTAATGATAAAAATATTGCTGATCAAGAGAATCGCGCAGAGCAGAATTCTCGATTTGTTACCATTGAGAAAGTCTCTGACATTGCAGGTGTGGGCTCGAACCTGAGGTTGCTGGGGACAGTTGTTTCGGTGAGTGAGGCACGCGTGCGCACTGAAGTTGGAGGTGGATTAGTTGGAGTGTACAAAAAATTAGGAGATTATGTGTCTGCAGGCACGATTTTGGCTGAATTTGACAATGAAGCAGAGCGCGCTGCGGTGCTTTCCGCAGAGGGTGCGTACGAGTCCGCTACGGCAGGAAAGACCATAGCGGGAATTAGTCTTCTGCAATCGGACAAGTCGCTACTTGAGGTCAGAACGCAGGCCCTGAATGTCATTTCGTCCACCTTTACCGGACTTGATGATGCAGTGCGCACAAAGACAGATAATGCCTGGACTAATCCCCTCACTAGGGATGCGAAACTGCGTGTCACAATAGCTGATGCGAAGACTGTGCTTGAGCTTGAAGATCAGCGAGTGCAAATCGAATCTCTGTTACTCAGCCGTGAGCAAAGAAATAAGGTATTAACAACTGCGAGCAACCTCATCGACGAACTCGACGCGGTGGAGTATGAGACAAATATTATTAAGGACTATTTAGACAAACTTGCACTAGGATTTAATCGAGCACTTCCGGATGGCAATGCGTCAATTTCAACAATAGAGGGGTATAAATCAAGCACTGCTCAGGCGCGAGCGAGTGTTGGCGGATTACTGTCTGGACTGACAAATGCGAGAATGTCTCTCAATAATACTTTGTCGGGTAACTTGATTGCTGAAAAAAATTCAGCTCGTGGAAGTTCTGATGCACAGATAAAATCTGCCCTCGGTAATCTTCGTGGAGCTAAGGCAAGATTAGAGAAGACAATAGTGCGCAGTCCGATTTCAGGAACAATAAATTCTCTCAATATGCAGACAGGAGATTTTGTGTCCCCTTATACCGAAGTTGCGGTAATAGCAAATAATTCTGCATTAGAAATAGTATCGTATATAACCGAAGAAGATGCCTTAGAGATTGAAGTTGGAGGATCTGTTCTACTTGAGAATGAAGCTATGGGTGTAATTTCTCGCATAGCACCGGCCTTAGATCCCAATACAAGAAAGATTGAAATCCGCATTGGCGTTACTAAAAATACAATCAAGCTCGTGAACGGTACTACGCAACGCATAGAGATTAAAAGAATTGGAGGCAAGTCGGAAACAGCCGAAGTCAGAATTCCCCTCTCCGCACTCAAAATTACGCCAAATGGAAGCGTTGTTTTTAGTGTTTCGACAACGAGTAGACTCATTTCACATGAAGTAAAGATGGGCGCACTCCTGGGCGAATTTGTAGTCATTACAGATGGTCTCAGTCGCGATATGGAGATAGTGACTGACGCACGAGGGTTGCAAAACGATATGGCTGTCAGCGTAAAGTAGAAATTCCTCGCATTTATTCGTACAACGTCAACAAACCTATGCATAATCTCTGGATTTTTTTCCTCAAAAAAAGAGCATTTACCTACATGCTCATGGCGTCACTAACGATTGGCGGACTCTACTCACTCAGTATTATTCCCAAAGAATCATCTCCTGAGGTGGTTATTCCTATTGGAATTGTCACCACTACGCTAAGGGGTGCGGGTGCTGAAGATGTTGAAAAGCTCATTACAAACAAGCTTGAAGATGAGGTAGCCAACGTAGACAACATAAACAAAGTGACGTCGTCTTCTCGGGAAGGAGTTTCTGTTGTGGTCGCCGAGTTTAACGCAAAAGCTGATATTGATAAGTCAATTGCTGACCTTAAGGAGGCAGTAGACAGAGCAGCGCCGTCATTCCCCGCTGAGGCAGATGACTCAGTGGTGTCGAAAGTCAATTTTGCCGATCAGCCGATTGTTATTGTTTCTGTATCGACTGACCTCTCTTCGCGAGCATTAACTACCTTGGCAGACGAACTCAAAGATGAGCTGAAGAAAATTAACGGCATTTCGAGAGTAGAGATTTCCGGTATACGAGAGCGCGAAGTTGGAGTCGTATTGAAAAAACAGGCGCTCGATAAGTATCAGCTCAGTATCGAACAAGTAGTAAGTGCACTTTCGAGCTCGAACGCATCGTTTCCAATTGGAAATATTACTGTTTCCAATATTGATTACCCCGTCATCTTTCGAGGTGCCATAGATGAGCCTAGCCAGCTTCCTGACATAGCAGTAGCCGTACAGGGTGGTATTCCTGTTTATCTTCGCGACATCGCATTTGTCGCGGATGGTCTTGATATTTCTCAGACATTTACGCGACAGTCTATTGATGGTACCCCATCTGCACAAGCGATTACTTTGAACGTATATAAAAAATCTGGTGGCGACGTAACCGTAATAGCCAACGCAGTTAATGAAAAAATCGTCGGACTCGAAAAGTCGCTACTGCTTGGGTCCAGTGTCGTAGTTTCATTTGATCGTGGTGAGCTAGTCAAAAAAGATTTAAGAGATCTCACGAAGGTTGGACTTGAAACTACTGCCCTTGTTATGTTGATGCTGTTCCTCACTCTTGGTTGGCGAGAGTCTCTCGTTGCTGCACTCTCCATTCCCCTTTCATTTGTAATTGGTTTTATTGGACTCTACGCATCGGGAAATACGATAAATTTTCTCTCACTTTTTTCGTTGATTCTTGCGATAGGTATCCTCGTTGATTCGGGAATCGTGATTACCGAGGCGATTCATACCCGTCGAAAAAAATATACAAATCCGGATGATGCAGCAATAGCGTCCATACGCGAATATGCATGGCCGCTCATTGCGGGAACAATGGCAACCGTTGCATTCTTTGCGCCGCTATTCTTCCTTTCGGGAATTGTCGGTAAGTTTATCGCATCAATTCCTTTCACGCTTATTTTTGTCCTTATCGCCTCACTTGTTGTGGCACTAGGGATGGTCCCACTCCTCGCTCTTCTTGTAACCAACAAGGAGAGTAGTAATGTGCTTGAGCACAAGCAAGAGGAGTATTTTGTGATTGTGCAGAAAAAATATAAACAGTTTCTTGGGACATTCTTAGATAGTAAAAAATATCAGAATATATTTCTCGTTACTTTGGTTCTACTGTTTTTTGCGTCGCTGACACTTCCTTTTATTGGGCTTGTAAAGGTTTCTTTCTTTCCACAGGATGATCAGGATTTTGTTTATGTCTCCGTAGAGAGGCGCCAAGGGACTCCACTTGCTCAAACTGATGTCTCTGTGCGCGAGGTTGAGGAACTGTTGTATGATTATCGCTACGCGCAGTCGTTTGTCAGTACAGTTGGAGCAAGCTCTGCCTTTGCGGATGATGGAGGTGGGCGAAGCACAAAACTCGCCAATATTACTATTTTACTCAAGGAGAATCGGGATAAAACTTCGACGGAAATTATTGATGATTTGCGCGTTCGCCTTGCCCCAATTACGAGCGCAACAGTAAGAGTCGCACAAGGAAACAATGGCCCCCCATCAGGAAATCCAGTGTTAATTAAATTTCTGGGGAATAATCTCGATGAGCTTAGCCTCGCAGTAGAAAAGGCGGAAAGACTCTTATCGAGTATACCTGGTACTCTCGACGTTGAAACATCACTACGCAATGACGGTACACAGTTTGTGATAACCATAGATAGAACAAAGGCCGCAGAATATGGAATATCTTCTGCACGCGTAGCGCAAATACTACGCACGGCTGTTTCTGGTGTCACAGCAACAACAATTAAGAAGCTCGAACAAGATATTGATGTACTCGTGAAACTCGATTTGAACAGTTCATTTGTGAACCCCGAGGACACGAGCATAACGACTGTTGATAGTATTCGACAGATTCCCGTGGCAACACCTTCCGGTACGGTTATCATGGGTTCACTCATTGATATTCACGCAGAGCAAAGTCGCGCAGTAATTAGTCACGAAGCACAAAAAAGAGTTGCCAGTGTTTCATCAAAACTTATCACGGGAACAACCGCACTTGAGGTTACGAGCAAGTTTCAAGGCCGCGTAGAGGAACTGGGAATACCAGCTACTGTACGTGTAGTTGTCGGTGGAGAAAATGAGGATGTGAATAAGACTTTTTCAGAAATGGGACTTGCGCTACTTACGGGCACGCTTCTTGCCTTGGCCATATTGGTACTGGAGTTCAATTCGTTTCGATTTACTATATACCTCATTCTTATAATCCCCCTCTCGTTTATTGGTGTGCTCGTCGGACTTGCACTGTCACGACAGGCACTCTCCTTCTCATCTATGCTCGGTATTATCGCGCTTGCGGGAGTCATCATAAATCATGCAATAATTTTGCTTGATTCTGTACTCCATACACTTCGAGAGGGCAAGAACCTTCCTTTGCGCGAGGCGGTAATCGAGGCCTCTGCCGCCCGCTTGCGACCAATATTCCTGACGACAGTTACTACCGTTATAGGCATGATTCCACTTACCATGGCATCGGCACTATGGGGACCACTTGCGTTTACTATCATGTTTGGACTTTCATTTGCTATGGTGCTTACGCTTCTTTTTATTCCCGTTTTGTTTTACCGGTGGCCAGGAAGGGAGTTTAAGAAGTAGTCAGTTGCCCCACACTCCAAGTCTTCTGGCCTGGTGATTTGGTACCAGTGCTTCGTCTTATTTGCGCACGACATGCATATCAATTTGGCACATCAAGGCAAGGGCCTCGGTCGAGAGCTCGTAGTGGCTGCGCAACTTTTAGCGAAACGAGAAGGATGCTATAAGATGGTCCCTTCTGCAGTAGACATTCAAATCTTAGTGCATATGCTCTACTGCGAAGCCTGGCTATGTTCCTTTGGGTCATGAGTTTCGCGTGAATTTGTGAGAACCGCACCTTTGGTTTTTTTGTCAAAAGTAGGTATTAAACAGTTTCATTTGTCCAATATTAAACTCACGAAAACTATAAGTATTCCCGTACTTTCATCCCCACCTTTCCCACAGAGTTACACAGGTTAGGGGGTGGATTGCGTAATCTGGAAACGTGCTAAAATACACGCATGAAGAGCCCATACATCTCCACCGCGGCAAATACAGGACTTCGCCTCCCGCCACAGCACCTCGAATCAGAGCAGGCACTCCTTGGGGCTATTCTGCTTCGTGCGGATTCCCTATATGAGATTTCTGATTCGTTAAAGTCTGACTCGTTCTACGCTGAGAAGCATAGAATTATTTATGAATCGATGCTTGATTTACAAAACAAGCGAGAGCCGATTGATTTGTTGACACTTGCAGCAAGACTCGAAGAGCGAAATCATCTCGAAACTGTTGGTGGGCGCTCCTATCTCGCCGAGTTGGCTGGTATGGTCCCTTCTTCCGCGAATGCAAAGTATTACGGAGAAACTGTGCACAAGAAGCATGTATTACGCAATCTTATTCGTACTGCCGATCAAGTTTCAGAGCTTGGATATAAAGAAGACGCTCCACTTGAAGAAATTCTCGATGAAGCAGAGAGCAAGATTTACTCAGTGACCAATATTTCATCTGGAAAAGGTATTCAGAACATCAAAGATGCACTGACCGAGGCTTGGGCACGAATCGAGCGAATTCACGAAGAGCAGGATGGGCTACGGGGCGTTCCAACTGGTTTTCCTTCGCTTGATAAAATGCTTTCAGGACTTCAGAAGTCTGACCTCATCATCCTTGCAGCTCGTCCGTCTGTAGGAAAAACAACGCTCGCACTCGACATCGCTCGAAGAGCTGCGGTTGACCACAATGTTCCCGTGGGAATTTTTTCACTTGAAATGAGTTCTCAACAACTCATTGACCGCATGCTCGCAGCCGAGAGTTCTGTCGATGCATGGAAATTGCGTACGGGTAAGCTTTCAAAAGATCATGAGTTTGCATATTTGCGCGAGGGACTCGATCGACTTTCAAAGGCGCCTATTTATATTAATGACCAGGCGGGAATAAATATTATGAATATGCGTTCTGCAGTAAGGCGCATGAAGAGTGAACACAATCTTGGGCTCGTCATCGTAGACTATCTTCAGCTCATGACGCCAATTCACTCAACTGACTCAATGGTCCAACAAGTAACGGAGATTTCACGCTCACTGAAGGGTTTAGCAAAAGATCTTGATGTGCCCGTCCTTGCCCTCTCGCAGCTCTCTCGCGCTGTTGAGGCTCGTGGAGGTAGGCCTCGTCTCTCTGACCTTCGTGACTCAGGTTCTATCGAGCAAGATGCTGACGTGGTCATGTTTATCCATCGTGAAGATAAGGCAAATAAGGACAAGGTGTCTGAAAAGCCGAATATTGCAGAGATTATGATAGAAAAACATCGTAACGGGCCAACGGGAATGATTGAGCTCTTCTTTGACGACAAGCACACTACGTTTAGAGAACTCGATAAATCACACAAGTCGAACGAGGCTTTTGACGACGTATTCTAGTACTAGCGAGTAGTAAGTAGGGAGTAGTGAGTAGAAAAATGCAACAGAACGGATACCGAAAACTCATTGTCTGGCAGAAAGCCATGGATATGGTTGTATTGACATACGAATTCGTAAAAACATTTCCAAAAGAAGAAGTTTTCGGGCTTACGTCGCAAATAAAGCGTGCGGCTGTCTCGATTCCTTCCAATATTGCTGAGGGAAATAGGCGAGCCTCAGACAAGGACCGCAGGCATTTTCTTGTTATGGCTTTTGGTTCAGTAGCGGAACTTGAAACGCAACTCGAAATAGCAAATCGGCTTGGTTTTGGGAAACAAGAAAAATATGACATGATTGCCCCACTGCTCGATGAGGTGGCCCGAATGTTGAACAAGATGACATCTAACTAAGTTGAATTTGCTACTCCCTACTAACTACTAGCTACTCCCTATTTCCTATGGACCCTATTTCAAGACTCGCCGCACTATTTGCCGAATTCCCCGGTATAGGCGCACGCCAGTCCAAGCGATTCGTGCACTATTTGCTGAAACGTGATCGTAGCTACTTAATTGAACTTGCAAAACAGATAAGCTCCCTTCAGGAAGTCATATTTGAGTGTAGCGGCTGCCACCGATACTTTATGAAGAAGTATCCTGATGCACCTCTATTGTGTGTGATTTGTCAGGATACTGAGCGTGATGCAAGCATCCTTATGGTGGTCGAAAAAGATTCCGACCTTGAGGCGCTTGAGCGGAGTGGAATATATCGTGGACACTATTTTGTACTTGGTGGAATATTGCCAATCCTTGAAAAGAATCCCAATTCACGAATTCGTATCTATGACTTAATGGAGAGAATCACAAAAGAAAATGACGATTTGGATGAAATTATTATTGCATGTGCGGTTACACCCGAGTCTGAACACACGGCACAGTTTGTTGAAATGACCATTTTCCCGCTTGTGAATGCAACCATGACAAAGATTACTCATCTCGGACGCGGTCTCTCCACTGGGACCGAGCTCGAATATTCTGATGCGGACACTTTGCGCTATGCGCTTGAGGGGCGAAAATAAAAACCATGATTAAAGACCCGTCATACACTCAAGGAGAAAATCTGATTGCAGACAATCTGATGACTGCAGAGGAGTATGCAGTTCGCGCGGAGGAACTACCGGCGCCACCCTATGGATTTGAAATAACTACTGGTGGAAAATCGATTCGATATTTGGGTTTGGATCACACGTTTGAAGCAGGTGATGCCGCACTCGCAGAGCTTGAAACCCAATTTCAACTTTCGCCACCCTCCTCGGTCTTCGTCGAGGGAGTTGGTGCAGTAGGCAAATATGAGAGAGAGGAGATTTTTACATACTTGCGTACAATGTCACGTGACGAAGTAATACAGCGACACGGTGAACCCATGTTCACTCTGTGGCTCGCAGCTCAATTTGAGACGCCAGAGAATCCGATAGCCATATACTCCCCCGAGCCACCATTTCAGGACGAGATTTCTGCCATGGAAAGTACGGGATTTTCTCGAGAGGATATTCTTTCGTATCATATATTTCGCACAGTCCCACAGTATTTAGCCGAAGGCGGAGCGCCTGAGCCAGACACTTTTCTTGATTACATAAGACCCACGTTGGCGAGTTTCGCGAGGTGTCCAGGTTGGGATGATGCGCTCATGCTTGGGGAGGACATTGCTGAGCAAATTGACCTGTTTGATCCAGAGAAGTATAGCAATCTCAGTGACCCAATTCCGTGGGAAGGAAAATCACTTGGTCCAACGAACGCAGTGGCAAAACAAACTAGTAGAATGCGCGACGAGTATATCGTTAGTGAAATAGTGAAAAACTGCGGGGCAAATGCACTCGTAGTCTATGGATATTCACATGCAGTTATGCAGGAGCCGGCGCTACGCAAGGCTTTTCAGGGAGGATAATTCCCTACTGCGGATTCTGGGTGTATGCTGGTAATAGACTTCTTTTGAGGATACTGAATGAAAGCTAAAAAAGACAAGCTTCTCATGGGCGGTGTCACCATAAATGTGGACGGTAAATCACATCAATCTGCAATAGTTGGAGGCGAAGATTTTTCTTTTCAGCTCAATCGTGCACTTGAGAAGAGCAACAATCCAGCGACAGCGCTTTTGTTTCTTGCTGAGCTTGGGGCACGAACATTCCGCCCTGATAGTATGGCAATGCGTTTTTCAGATATAGAAAGATGGAACCAACTCTTTGGACACACTGAATCGAAGACAGTAAGGCCCATGCTCACCCTGGTGTCTGGTTAAACAAAAAAACGACCATAGGTCGTTCTTTTTATTATCCAATTGACTCTATCTTCACCTCGGTGAAAGGTTGGCGATGGCCGTTCTTCTTATAAGCCGACTTTGCCCAAAGCGACAAAGACCAGGTCGGCTTTTTTGCTAAGGTACACCCCGCCGGGTGTGCCAACAGAGTGTTCGCTCCGTCACTTCGTTCCGTAGCTACGCAAATAGTAGCTACTAAAAAAGAACGGCCACATTTGCATGGGTCGTTCTCCTGTTTGGTTAGCCTATTGATTCAATCTTCACTTCAGTGAATGGCTGGCGATGGCCGTTCTTTTTATAGTAGCGGCTCTTTGGGCGGTACTTTATGACCATAACCTTCTTGTGGCGATTGTTGTCCACAACTGATGCAGACACCTTTGCTCCTGCAATGTATGGTGCCCCAATTTTTGTAGCACTTCCATCGTCTACGAGTAAAATTTGGTCAAATGTGACCTTTGCTCCAACTTCATGGACCACAGGAGCTTCTCCTGGCTTCGCCTCCTGCGAAAGCTTCTCGATCTTGAGAATATCCCCCACCTCAACTTTATACTGCTTTCCTCCTGTTTGTATTACTGCGAATGACATAGTGGAGCTATTCTACATGGTATTCTGGATATTGCAAATCTCTAAACTTGACAATTTACACAAATAATGTATCATTGTGGGTGGACGGACATGTCTCACATTTGGAGAAATAAATGAGTTACTCACGCAATTACGAATCACCCCTCAGCGTGTTGGTGTACTTGATCGCGTTTGTGCTGGTGTACGTTGTCGCAATAGTGATTGCCGCAATGGTCCCGGAAGACCGAGCCGTACGAACAATGGAAGCTCAGGCGTTCGACAAAGTTCTGGTAGTCGAAAAAAACATCTTCTTCATTGGATGGCGGGGGTGTAGTGGCCACGACGCTGCGCGCTTCGTAGTAAGAGCAAAAAACTCCGCTGGTAAGGACGTCACAGTCTACGTCTGTGCCGGATATTTCAAGGGAGGTACGATTCGTGTTGATTGATTGAATGTGTTTTCAAAAAAACGACTCCACCAATGAGGGTGGAGTTTTCTGTTTCATATTTAATGCTTACTCATCTCTAATTGCGGGTTTGTCGAGGGCGATTGGCTCCAGTCCCGGAGTTTCTCCTGTGATTCGCGTCACATCCTTATCGAGCTTGCCCATCTCCTTGTACGCACTATTGTAGTGATTTACGGTTGTACCGAGCGAATTTCCAAGCTTGCCCATGAAGTCTTCGTACGCTTTGAGGTGTTTGCCAAGTTCGTCAACGCGCTTGATAATATCTTTGGCACTCTCCTCAATTTTGAATGCTTTAAAACCATAGAGCACAGATTGCAGGTATGCGGCGAACGTCGTTGGCGAAACAATAATCACTTTTTTTTCATTGTATGCGTAGTCAATGAGATTGCGCGTATTCACCTTCACCGCACCAACTTCATTGATGAGGAGGTCATAGTAGATTCCTTCCGCCGGTATGAACATAAATGCAAATGGCAGTGTCCCCTCTTCGGGGCGAATATACTTTGCTGTTTCATCAATGCGTTTCTTTAAATCATTTTTGAATTCTTTTTCAAGTTCCTCGCGCTGTTTGTCATCGATTGCATTCGTGACACGATTGTAGTTGTCGAGAGAAAACTTAGCATCCACAGGTATCACGCCTTCTTTCGTAACGATGACTGCGTCTACTGCGTCGTTATTTTGAAATCGATACTGCATCTTGTATGCCCCCGGAGGAAGAATGTTTGAGAGAATAAGCTCAAGAGATGCCTCCCCGAGATTGCCACGCTGTTTTTGATGCTTGAGTACCTTCTCGAGGTTTGCAAGCTGATCCGCGATGGCCATGAACCTTGTGGTCGACTCGTTTGTTTTCGTTTGTTCGCGCGCTACTTCGACGAGACTGCTACGCATCTGCTCATTAATTTCTCGAAGAAGTTGTTTAGATTCTGAAAACTGCTTACTGACCGCGTCCGACATGTCCTTGCGCGACTCGGTAAGCTTGGAGTCGAGTTGACGTGTAAGTTCCCCCATCTGTTGCTGTAGTAGGAGCATGCCATCGGAGTCTTTTGTGCCTCCAGGTTTTCGAAACAGAAGAATAGTCAAAATAATGATGACGGCAATAAGGGTAACAACAATAAATGTAGAGGGCATATATATTATCGTAGCATACCCTTATTTCTGCGCTCAAAGGAGAAGTATTTTGCAATTTCAATTGCAAGTATGTGTACAGCAAGAAATGCGAGTAAAACAGGAAGTGCAGGAAGAATTTCTATATCAGATAGGCGAAGCATCGAACTAAGGAAATCAATTTTGAGTGCAAGTACTAACCCTAGAATTGCGAAGGTAAAGGAACCTAGTAGATACAGATTTGACCAAATTTTTATTGCATAAATTGGTGTTCTGAGGTCTTTGAGAGAAAAAGCAATAAGCGTCGTCGCAAGGGTAAGCATGACAAACACCAGCGTGCGCGCATCGTCAACGGGAACCGACGCAAAGTGTATGAGATAGACATAGTAAGCAAGTATCGCAGATGCTCCAGAAATACCTATCATGATAATAAATCGAATAAATCGCGGAGTAAGCATTGTGCGTGCACCTGTCTTCTTTGGGTCGCGTTTCATGAGGTCATCCTCGCTTGGCTCAAATGCGAATGCAAAATTCATAAATCCCTCCGTGAGTATATTGGTCCATAAAATCTGTGCGGGAAGCATGGGGATTGGAAATCCTATTGCAAGTGCTCCACCAACAGCAATTATTTCAATAAATGAGGTCGAGAGTAAATAAGCAATGATTTTTCGCAAGTTGTCTATTATTCTTCTCCCCTCTTCGATGGCGGAAACGATGATAGAAAAACTATTATTCAGCAGTATAAGATCTGAGGCATCTTTTGCGACCTCTGTTCCTGAGCCTAGTGCTATTCCAATATTTGCTGCGCGAAGTGCTGGTGCGTCGTTTACTCCGTCACCGGTCATGGCCACAATCTCACCACTTGCAGAAAGCACACGTGAGATACGCAGTTTGTGTTCAGGTAGCACGCGGGCAAATACGGTGGTGGTTTTAAGTTTGTGTAGGAGTTGCTCGTCTGAGAGATGTTCGAGCTCTACACCAGTGAGTACACTATCGCCTGTTTCCCAAATTCCACATTCGAGTGCAATCGTGCGCGCTGTTTCTGGATTGTCACCGGTCGCCATGATGACATGGGCACCTGCTTTTTTTGCATTTGCGATAGACTCAATGACGTCACTGCGGAGTGGGTCATGCAAGACAACAAAGCCCGTGAGCACAAGACCCTCAGTAAGCTTATCTCGCGAAGCGTCTTCTTCAACGGGAAACTTTTCGAGTGTGGTGTTTCGATATGCAACGCCAATAAGACGATAGCCTTTACTGGTGTAGTGTTTCAAAGACCGCTCAAGTTTCTCGCGTATCTCATTTGAAATTATATGTGTTGTGCCTGCTTCGTAGACTGTACCAGCGCGTGCAAGTAGAAACTCAGGAGCACCTGTGACGTAGATTCGGTTGTGCTTCGTACCCCTAATATGGTGTAAGGAAAGTGCAACGCGATGTTTCGATTCGAAAGGCAAAAAATCTATACGGGGATAGTTCTCTAATAACTCTGTCTGGTTTAGTCCTGATTCCAGTGCAGCAAGCACCACTGCGCGTTCGACTGGTTTGCCGTGCACCACCTGTTCGGTTGTGGAGTCTGAACTTCCGGAACTTTTCTCTATAAATGCATCTGAACAAAGTGTGGCGTACTCAAGTGTATCGCGCTCATCCCCGTGAGTTTCATGTTCGCGGTGCTCACTTACGTGTTCCGGGTTCGCAACGATACCTCCGTATGTGAGTACCTTCGCGACGACCATCTCTGCCTTGGTGAGTGTGCCAGTTTTGTCTGTGAGTATGACCGTAGTTGAACCCAAGGTCTCAGCCGCGAGTAAGTTACGCACGAGTCCACCGCGCTTGAGTATTGCCTCCATGCCGATTGCGAGCACAACGGTTACCGCCGCAGGAAGTCCTTCGGGAATTGCAGCGACGGCAATTGCGATAGAGATGAGCAATAATTCCGTCAATGATTCTCCTCGGAAGATCCCCAGTGCAAAAATAAGCACAAGCGCAAATAAAACAACGTAAGAGAGAAGTTTCGCCACACGTGCGACATTCTCCTGAAGCGGTGTTTTAAGCTCGATATTTGATTCGAGTGATTTGGCTATCGAACCTATTCTGGTGCGGTCCCCAATTTCTACGACATAGCCAAGGCCCGTACCGCCAGTGACGAGCGTGCCCATGAAGGCCATATTTCTCTGTTCTACAAAAGGAAGCGTCGTCTCGTGCTTCTCGAACATTTTGTGCACATCAAATGATTCACCGGTGAGCGGTGACTCATTGATATCAAGATTGCCCGAGGAAATGATACGAATATCCGCAGGCACATTCATTCCTGCTTCAAGGAACACGAGATCACCAGCAGTGAGCTGTGCAGCTGGTATGCGCTGTCTTGAACCGTCGCGTATGACAACAGCAAATTTTTCCTGGGAACCACGGAGTCGCTCAAACGCAGTTGATGCACGTCCCTCCTGGTATAAACTAATTGCAACGTTAATAATGAGTGCAATAAATATAACCGTAGAATCGACGTAGTGCCCGAGGATGGTCGTTAAAATTCCCGCGAGCAGCAGAATAAAGGTTAGTGGATTCTTTAACTCATCAACAATCCTATCCCTTATTCCCCTTTTTGGACTTTCTGAAAATGAATTTTCACCGTGTTTTGCCAAACGTTTTTGTGCTTCCTGTTCCCCGAGTCCCAATTTGTCATTTGTTTCAAGCGCAGTTGCTACCTCATGTGGAGACATTAAGTACCAGTTTGTTTCCAGTTTTTTATTTGTAGACATCATTGTATTATAACAAGAAAGCAGAATATTGGGATGTGGACTCGTGAATTCACGAAATGGTCATTTGGCGCTATAATCAGTATATATTTAACTAGCACAACACCATGCTCCACAACCAAATTCGCGAAGAAATAAAGAATGCGATGCGCGCAAAAAATGAACTACGCAAGGAAGTATTGCGAGGAATTCTTACTGGCTTTACCAATGAGTTGGTGGCAACCAAACGCACTCCCCAAGAGATACTTGAGGACGCGGGATGTGTCACGGTGATTAAACGACAAGTAAAACAGCGCAAGGACTCATATGAGCAGTTCGTTGCGGGTGGACGACCAGAGCTCGCAGAAAAAGAGAAGAATGAGTTAGCTATACTCGAGACCTTTCTTCCTCAAACGATGAGTCGTGAGGAAATTAAAAAAATTGCTGAAGCAAAGAAAACTGAACTCGGAATTGTTGATAAATCAAAAATGGGCCAGTTCATTGGAGCAGTAATGAAAGCGTGTGGAGGAAATGCCGATGGTAACGACGTGAAAGCCGTAGTCGAGGAAGTTCTTGCGTAGGGGTATACTTGCAAGTTCGCCATAATGTGATATAATAAATAAATGTAAGTGCTCTTTGATGTCACAGCCACAACCCCTCAGGAGGTCAATTGGACAGCAAAAAACAAGCAGTGGCCGCACATGTCGCTGCGCTCTATGCGGATGATGTGCTCAAGAAAATGAGAACCACCTTTCGTAAGGTGGAGCAGGGCGATCGTTTTCGTCAGGCATTCGAGGACGTTGTACCGGAAAAGTTTGCAGACGACCTTCGGGTGGAGATCAAGCGCGAAATTGGTAGTATTTTGGGAAGTCGCCCGAAGCGTAAAAGGGGTGCCCCGCGGGTCGTCACTCCAGTGAAGTCGACTCACCCGCCCAAACTCAAAATCATTAGCCAGAATGAAGGCGAAGTGGTGCTCGCAGGAATGCAGATGGGTGACCTGCTTGTCTATCGCCGGTTTGCTGATGGTCGGGTAGTGAATGTGCTCACTATCGGCTCATTCTCTCGCGAGTTCATTGATACGGTTCTCGCTCAGGCGCTGGAATTGTTTCGCAAGATGGATGCAGAAGCCGAGAGTCATAAGGCCAAGGTGCAAATACTTGTCGCGACTGACAAGCACATCGCGCTGCGACTGAACGATAAGCTTCGTGCAATAGCCTCTCGTGGGGTAAGTGGCGGAGTAAGACTCGCAATCGTGGACATCCACAACAGAGTGGTGCTTCAGAAGAATGCTCCCCCGCTCCTTGTCGACGAGGCACGCATAATAGCAAAAAAACATTTCAGCGATACGAGAGTTTCTGATTTGTTCGAATATTGATTAGACGAGTTGTCCACAGACGCAGTGCAGTGCACTTGCGTCTTTTTGTTTGTGGGGTGCTATAATTAATCCATTAACCATAACGCGTAAACTGTGGAAGACAATCATGTCTATAACCTAATGAAGCAGTATGTCCAGGAACATAAAAGTCTCTGGCGTATCAAGCGAGATTACATCAAGGAGGCAAAGGGGCATCCGGATGCAGTAGCGTTTTGGAAGAAAATGCAGGTCGAAAAGGAGAAGCACTCAAAAGAGTTGCGGGCCCTAATCAAAAAGTACGCGAAATAATCGTACTACTGCAAAATAATAGATTCCCTCAAGTCCGCAAGCTTGGGGGGTTTATTTTTTATACCCAAATAGAGACTAAAGAATATTTTCAAGCTCTGTAAGATTTTTTACTACCGCATCTGGCTGCAACATGTCACCCTGCAACATTCCCTGTGTCATGGATTTTCGATCGATACGAATACAGCGAATATCAGGGTTCATTGTTTTCACTTCATTTATGTTGTCGGGCAAGTCATCAACGAACACATGCTCCCATCCTGGGTCCCCTATGCGCGCAAGGTATTCTTTTGCAGCGCCCCCCTTTCCCGTCATACCATCCTTTCCTTCTGAAATAATGACATCATCAACAAGTGGCAAAATTCCCGAACCGCGAAGTTTCTTGCGCTGGAGTATCAGATTGAGCGCAAACGAAAGTATGACAATGCGGTGTGACTTTCGCACTTTCTTCAGGAAGCTCACCACATCAGGATAGAGATAGCTCGCATAGTCAGGTTGCTCAATATGGCCTCCCACAAGCTCCAAAATCCTCTCAAATCGATTAGGGCCCATCCAGTCATAAAACTGGTCAGTATCGAAGAGGGTGCGATCAAAATCGAGAAATAATACTGGTTTCATGGGCACATTCTAGCAACCAATATGCCTGTTTCAGTTCTTGACTTTTACTACAAAATTTGCTATAATAAAATCCTGCAAATAGTACTATTTTTTCACTAAAGCAATGCTTTTTTGGAGAAATAGAATGACAACTGAATAGTTTTTTAAGGAGATGACATGTCGTTTTTACATCCAGACATAAAGGACGAATTGCCCGGCCTCGCCATGGCTGGTTTGAACCTGATGGCCACACTTCGTGGACACTCTCGTACCGGCGCAAGAGGTGTCGGTATGGATGGAGCACCTACAGTTGGCGCCATCGCCTCTGTCATCACATTTATTGTGAGAGTGTGGGAAGAATCAGGCGGCAGTAAGAAGGACGAGAAGGAACTCTTGGAGTCCCTGTTCCTCGATCCGGACCCGGAAAAGAAGAGCTTGAAGCTTACAGCACTAGAGCAGAGAAAGGTGACTGCGGTCATCAAGGAAATGACAATCCCTGAGAAGAAGGTCTTCCGGATCGCCATGTTCCTGATGGATCCTGAGGTTGCCATTATCTCAGTGCCGGAAGAAAAGAAGGGCGAAAAAATAATTAAGGCTGCATCCACGAGGACTGAGCGCACCGGGATTGACCCCCGCATTGACGTGATGCGAGGAATCGCAAATCACGTGAAGGACGACCTGAATAATGCGGGTGAAGTTGCCGCAATGCTTCGAGATGTTGGCGCACTGGGAAGTGACAACAAGGCTTTGTTGTTCCTTTCAAAGGTGCAAACAGAGCTGAAGAAGCTCTTGTGTCGCGCACTCGGAGTGTCAAATATCGAGGACATCACACTCGATATCGTCTTGGCGCGTGCGCGTGTCTATCGCGCAATGTTCCGCGTGCCGGATGTCACTGACCCTGGACCTCCCGCTGGATGGTTCGTTCGTGCAGGGCGTGTTGTGCACCCGGGTTCGTACCCAAATACACGACCGTGCGCCCGTGTGAGAAACACAGAGGAGGTTCGCAAGAGTTTCCTCTCGACCATCAGTGGCAAACTCGTCTTGGCACTGGCGGTCATCGCTCTGGTTCTGGTGGCCATCCAAGTGTCGGGTTATCCGATTACGAGCTTGATGTCGACTGAAAGTGAGCCCACGCTACAAGAGCGCTTGCTCAAGGAGTATCAACCGGCTGAAAAGTCGGCCAGTACGCCGACGAACTAAGCCAAATGGGAGAATCTGATGACAACTGAAAAATCGGCCCCAATGTCGGGCAAGAGGATTGCGGGCTACGGCCTCGCTGCTATCGTTGCCTACTTTGGTCGTACGGCAATCTTCGCGTTCTACGGCCGCGGCGTGCAAGCCCTCACGGACTTGCACATCATGTTCGTGGGAAGCGCATTTCTGTCGATGTTGACCATGCTCAGCCTCAATGCGTTTTTTGTGGTGATGGGCTGGCACGAGGCGCAGATGGTGCTGACCGTACTGTTTGCTGTGGTCTCGGTCTACTTCTTGCTTATCCCAGCAATTTCGGTCCCACTGGGAGCCGTACTGGGTCTGAAGAAGTACGTCGGAATGGTCGGCATGTTCGTCTTCTGGATGGAATGGTATCTGGTGGTCACCATGTTGGTGCCATTTGGCCAGAACCTTTTCATCTTCGGTCTCTGCCAGATCCTGGTCTTTCTAATTTTGGCGTCGCTGTTGACAGGACATGTTCCCGTCGACAACGCCAAGTTATACACCTGGGGATTTCGGATTAGTGTGGGTTCGCTCATCGCTGTTATTGTTGTGTTCGTCCTGCGCGGCTCTGAGCTGAAGGTGGATGCAGCACGTCTGATGTCGAACAAAGCCACAGCGGCTATGTCCGAAAAGGATGTGCAGTCCGTGCAGGCGGCAGATTCGTCACTTGCAGAGTGGATCACAAGGAACGTGAAAATCGGTCCTCGCGGCGACCAGGTGGTCATCGTCAAAGATCGCGTTACCGGTGAACTGAAGGCCGTCCCTGCGCAGCCGTACCTTGACCAAGAGAAGAAGCGTCGAAGTGACGTCATAGCGTCTGTCACTGGAAAGGCGGCCTCAGGCAATGCTCCAAGGACTCATGGTGTTGCGACGGACAAGAAGCCCACTTGGGGCGACTCTACGTCCTGGCTCATCTGGCTCAAGGATAATTCTCCGTGGGGTTACGCTATCGCAAACTTGATCATCGTTGGGCACGTGTACATCTTCACCGGAATGATGATTCTTGCCCTCTTTCTTGGCTGGAATTGGTGGAAAAAGAAGGATGATGACAAGACTGACGTTGCAAGTAAGACGGTGGTGGCGACTTCCTCGAGCGACGTAAGTGTTTCGACAGTTGTCATCGCCGTTCTCTTGGGTGTTGCCGCGTACTTTTGGTATCAGTACGAGAATAACCCGGACAAGGTACGTGCTCCCATCCTTCCCCTTCCGACGATTACGACGGGAAGTCCGTCGGGAGAGAGGGATTCCTCGAACTGGAAGGTGCAGTTCACCGACCTGACGAGGGATTTTCCGCAGCAACCCCACAGCGGAACATTCGCTGCTAGATTGGGTGCAGGTAGCCACGCTACAGAGCGTGTCGAGATGGTTGTCGAGTTTCCTGGTGGCAACCACAACCTCAAGCTCATGGGCGGTTCCTGTGTTCCTGGACGTGGGCATGTGCCTCGCAAGTGTGAAGGCAACTTCGATGCCGGGTTTGGGCGTGCAGGAGTATTTAGTGCTGATTGGAGCCCCAAGGGCGACAATTTGCGCGTAAAGTTGTATGACACGCCACACCTGCGTGACATCACCAAGCACAGCCACCATGCTGAGCTTCTCATTGTTCTTGAAAGTAAGTAGACGACAACACCACAGTAAACTGTGGTGTTTTTTTTGCAAAAAAATGAAAAGAGTTACGGGTCAATGCGAATACCTGGTCCTGACATACCCGCACCACCACCGATTCCAAAAGATACTTGAATGAATCCTACAATAGCCCAAAGCGAAACAATAACAAAAATACCCACCATGCCCCAAAGCATCAGTTGCTTACCATCAGCAAGATTCTTTTCATCACCGGCATTCCAAATAAACTTCACTAATCCCCAAAAGAAAGCAGCAATTGCTGCAGATAAAAAAAGCCCGACTAGTGCTTCAAATATTGTAACTCCAATCAAGATTAACGCTTCCATGTTTTTTAAACGTAATTCATAACCCCAACGTCTGCACCAATGGTTGCTATAAGTATTCGCATAATTGCAAATACAGAGACCATGATGACCATACCGATAATCCCCCAAATCATGCTACGCTGCCCCTTTGCGCGCGCCTCTTCATTGTCGGGGTCCCACACGTACTGCACTACTCCAAAAATGAAATATGCGGTTGCAAGTCCAAACATGAGCGCAATGAGTGGGTTCAGTATATTTGTAGAAATTAATCCGACAAAAGTAAGTACCTCAGCGGGTATTGCGGCAAAGGCAAAGTTGGGAAGTAGAAAAAAAAATAGTGCCCTCATGACTCAAGTATATCAAGCCGGAGAATGTGTGCAAATTTGGTCGTAGTTATTGGGATAAAAACAAAAAACCACGACATAGTCGTGGTTTTTCGAACTGGACTTAGTTTTAGCCAGGAAGTATTCCCGCAGTTGTCGCAGGTGTTCCCTGATCAATAGCACCAGTAACTCCGAATGACTCCTGGAAGAAGCCGATGATTCCCCAGAATGCGACCATAACAAAGATAGCGACCATTCCCCAAATCATAAGGGTTTTGCCACTCTCCTTTGCAGCCTCATCGTCAGCATTGGCAATGTACTTGACCAAGCCCCAGAAGAACGCTACGACAGCGAGCGTCATGAGTAGCGGAATAACCGCGTCGATGATGCTCTGAATAGTACCAATCGTTGTCAAGATTTGCGCAAACGCAAGAACTGGACTAAGAAACAAAACACTTGTAATAATTTTCTTCATAAAATTGAAGTATGAACGTTACTAAATAATATAAAACAGTTATCTAAAACTATATATTCATGATATCTCGCAGTACTTTCCTACGCAATCACTATATTAAGAAAGCTGTGGATTAGTATCATGTGTAGTAATGTAGATATTATACACAAATATATAGATAATGTCAATATTTAAACTATGGCTCTACTGTTAAGTATTCCGCTCATTCTCCCTTGCAGATATTTCTCATATAAAATACAATCACGAGACTGAGCTGAACATGAAACTTGGAGGGTACGCATGGTGTGAGGAGTGGGACGGGACCCAGCTCCGCAAGACCTTGAGTGATATTTTCATAAATATCCACAAGGTGTACAGCCTCTGTAAGAGGATAGTGCGTGTGGTATTGTGTGGTAAGTAAAAATACATCGAGGGTTCGCATACCGGTCTAGTGCTAAATGAAGTTAGACTTGGAAAGCGGACGCAGGTTGAGAAAGCGAAGAAACTGAATTAAATACATGGAGGGTTCGCATAGCGGTCTAGTGCGCACGCTTGGAAAGCGTGTGAGGTGTCAAAGCCTCCGAGAGTTCGAATCTCTCACCCTCCGCAATCGGCTCGTAAGGACTGTAAGTCCGAGCGATGTGCCGTTGCGCGAGGGAGAGAGATTCGAAAGACGCAGCCTCTACCGAGGTTCTGCGAGGTGGCGAGTCGGGGTAGAAAGCACTTAGTTTTTTGTGCGTAGCAACAAAAGACTTAGTGACTTGTGACCGAATCTCTCTCACCCTCCGCCAATAGCTAAAAAAGACCGTACGGTTTTTTATTTGCCAATGTGCGAAGGTGTAAGTTTTGAATCTTTGTGCAGTTACAGTAAAGCAAAAAAACCACGAATGTGGTTTTTTACTTACCGACTCTCTATTTCTTATATTATTTCTGCAGTTGTTTGCGTTTTACTGCCATTCGCGAGCGCACGGGCACACGAAGTTTTTCCACCTTAATGTCTATTTCGCCATTTTTTTCAGAAACAGTAACAATTCCCGCGCCAGATATACGCTCCTTGATTATGACAGAAGCTACGGGCGTAAGTATCTTGTCCTGGATGAGTCTGCGTAGTGGTCGTGCTCCGTATTCCCTGCTGTGTCCCACACGCGAAAGGTGTGCGAGTGCATCATGAGAAACAATAAGCGTAATTTCCTTTACGAGAAGTCGCTCACGGAGTTTCTCTACCTGTATACGCACTATATTTTGCAATGCCTCCTCAGTGAGTACATCAAACATGATGATATCGTCGAGTCGGTTCAAAAACTCCGGCCTGAAGAAATCCTTCAATTTGAGCATAATCTTGTCTTTGGTGTGCTGGTATTCCTCGATGCCATTTGCATTACCGAATCCGATTGACTGCATTTTATCGATCAGTTCACTTCCAATATTCGAAGTAAGCACTATGACCGTGTTTTTGAAATTCACTACACGCCCCTTGGAGTCTGTCAGTCGACCGTCATCAAGTACCTGCAGCAAAATATTGAAAACCTCCGGATGAGCCTTTTCTATTTCATCAAATAGAATGACCGAATAGGGTCGATGGCGAACAAGCTCAGTGAGTCCCCCACCCTCATCATAGCCAACATAGCCTGGGGGTGAACCTATCAGCTTTGATACTGCAAATTTTTCCATATATTCAGACATGTCAACGCGTATCATTGCTTTCTCATCATCAAAAAGGAAATTTGAAAGTGCCTTGGTAAGCTCCGTCTTGCCGACTCCCGTAGGTCCCAAAAAGAGAAATGAGCCTATTGGGCGGCCAGGGTCAGCAATTCCAACACGAGAGCGTTTCACTGCATCAGAGATTTTTTGTATTGCTTCATCTTGGCCAACAACACGTTTTTTGAGCTCTTCCTCGATGCGTGCAAGCTTTAACGACTCTTCCTCGAGCATTCGCGAAAGTGGAATGCCTGTCCATTTAGCAACGACTTTTGCTATATCTTGTTCCGTAACTTCTTCATGCAAAATCCTTCGAGAACTCTGTAGTTTCTTCAACTTCACCGTTTTCTCAGCAAGTGATTTTTCAAGTGTGGGAATTTTTCCGTAGCGAATTTCAGCAGCCTTCGAAAGGTCGCTGCGTAGTTCTGCGTTCTCTGCTTCAAGTCTGTGTGACTCAAGGTCCTTCTTGATACTACGTAGCGCAAGAACGAGATCCTTCTCATTCTTCCACTTGAGTTCAAACTCGCGTGTCTCCTCGCGAAGATCTGCTATTTCCTTCTGAATACTTTTCATGCGGTCCTTTGCCTTTTTCCCAGTATCACGTTCACTCTCCTGCTTGAGTGCTTCATTCTCAATTTCGAGACGCATAATCTTTCGATGTGTTTGTTCAAGAATTGTTGGTTTATTTTCGAGCTCAATGCGGAGCGACGACGCAGCCTCATCAATGAGGTCTACTGCCTTGTCGGGAAGAAATCGATCCGAGATATATCGGCTCGATAAATTGACTGCTGCCAAAATGGAGTCATCTGTTATTTTTACACCATGAAAAATCTCGTACTTTTCCTTGAGTCCACGTAATATTGCAATCGCATCCTCCTGCGACGGTTCATTAATGTACACAGGTTGAAATCGACGCGTAAGCGCAGGATCTTTTTCTATGTGTTTCTGGTACTCCTTTAAGGTTGTTGCTCCAACTGCACGAAGCTCACCTCGTGCGAGTGCGGGCTTGAGCATGTTTGAGGCATCCATTGCCCCTTCCGCAGCGCCGGCACCAACGATAGTGTGAATCTCATCAATAAAAAGGATGATTTTGCCCTCAGCGCGCTCTACCTCTTTCATGATTGATTTTAGTCGCTCCTCAAACTCTCCGCGGTACTTCGTGCCCGCAATAAGAAGTCCAAGATCAAGTGATACAAGCTCTTTTTCCTTGAGAAACTCCGGAATGTCACCCCGTGCAATACGTTGAGCCAAACCCTCTACTACCGCAGTCTTTCCAGTGCCCGCCTCGCCTATGAGGATTGGGTTGTTCTTGGTGCGTCGTGAAAGAATTTGGATAATTCTTCCTATCTCTTCATCACGACCGACCACAGGGTCCAGCTTGTCTTCCTTCGCAAGTTTTGTGAGTGAGCGTGTGTACTTTCCAATTGCGCGCATTTTTTTCGGCCCGTCCTCGCCTCCAACCCCACTATCACGCAACTCATAAAGTACGCGGAGAACACTTTCCCGATCGATGCGGAACTTTGCGATGAGCTCCATTGCAGCAGATGGTGCAGCCATGAGCGAAAGAAAAAGATGTTCCGTTGAAATGAATTGATCGTTTAACTCCTTTGCAACGCCCTGTGATGCTTCAAGTGCCTGAGCAAGTTCCGGTGTGAGGTACAACTGATATGATGAAGCTGTTTGCGCCGCGGTCTGTGCGCCGTCTTCTATGGATTCAATGATGGACTCCGTCATTATAACGGGATCAATATCAAGCTTTTCTAATATTGAAAGCACCATACTTTCCTCTTGAATAACAAGACCAGCCAATAAGTGCATTGGGGTGACATGAGTTTGACCACGTTCAATCGCAAGCTCATGAGCTCGTCTAATTGCGTCGCGTGCTTTAGTGGTGAAATTTGCAAATGGTGGCATGGTGTAAAAATGTATTAAGATATTCTGTAGGCTTCTAGTATACAACGTATAAACTTATTCGTCAAACAATTTACTTAGGCGGACCTATAGAGCTCCCATCGCGGCAACAGTGGATGAGTCAACTCCAGTTGTCGACTGCTTCTTGTCAGCAGTTGGTGCCGAAACGAGCTCGAAAATCCGCCATGCGGGAAAGATGGTAAGTCGAGTGTCATCGAGACCCTTCACAACTAACCCCACTGCTTGTCCATCAAGATTTACCACGAGAGACCCCTCAGAGCCAGTTGGTATTTTTGGAGAAGTATCTATGCTCCCCATATAACTGGGAGTGCTGGTTCCCGTACTTTTTTCATAGTTTAACTTTGAGATAGTTGCCTTAAAAATATCCTGCCCATTCTCTCCTCCCAACACGACGATTGTTTGCGCTACTTTTGGTAGTGCGGATTTGGGACCAAAAGATACTGCGTTTAAGACAGTATTACTGTCGAGCGTGAGTCGAATAAGTGCAAGTGAATAAGCACCAAGCTCTGCAGAGTCAACACGGGAACCTAAATATTCCTGGTCACCAATGGATACTACATAGAGACCCTTTCCCGTACCAATTGGTGCGAGCGACTTTGCATCTGTTGCAATAAGTCCATCTTTTGAAACCACAAAGCCTATCGCATCGTGCGGCGAAGTTGTTGGGGTCCCTGATCCAAAAATTCTTGCTATGCGGGATTGATTTCGCTCAACTGCAGAAACAACAAGATCGTCTTCTTTGGCATAAATAGTCACCTCCTTGGTAATTGTCGTAACAGGTGCAGGTGCCGACTTTTCAACGGTTGACGATCCCGTGATTACTCTTTCAATGGTGCGCTCAACAACTCGGTTTACTGTTTGAGTGAGTATGGGTGGTGCCTCCTCAAGCATTGCTACTGTTACTATGCCTGTTGCCGTAGAAACTACAAAAGAAACAAGCATGGTGAGGAGCACTATTTGTCTGTTGGTCATATCTTCCATGTGTATTAAATTATAGCACCAGATTGAGTAATAAAAAACCGGTTCAGGCGTCGGCCTTCCCCGGAAATTTTCTCTTGGTCGGTTCCCCTACCGCTTGCAGTATGGCGCTTCGTGTGCGCGTTGTGAGCACATCAATGCAAATATCCGTCATATCAGGATGTGTACTTCGTACTATTTCACGCAGTAGCACCCACTTGTCTTTTGTAACCTCAACTGGCTCTGGCAAGACCATGTGTATTTCTACCGGTTATTTTCTCGCGAAAGTATAACCCCGTCTCTCAAGAGTAGCTAGTACATGTTGTGGATTACGTAGCGCGTTTTTCTACCGCAGACCAATCTATTGCATTTATGAAGGCAGTAATATAGTCCACCCTCTTCAGTCCATAGTCGAGCACAAATGCGTGTTCAAAGACATCCATGACGAGAAGCGGTATTGTGCCCGAGAGGTGTCCTCCGTCATGCTCATTAATCCAAGTGTTAAAGACCATATTATTTTCCGTATCAAGGACGAGCATCGTCCAGCCTATTCCGCGCATACTTCCAACGGCCATGAAATCCTTTTTCCAATTTTCAACACTGCCCCATACTTGAATGAGTAACTTTGCTAATTGACCATCTGCGATAAGTGGTACGCCACCTTTTTTCATGTTGTTGAAGTAGAGTTCGTGCAATCTCATGCCATCCCATTCCCAGCCAAAACGCCTCGTGAGTTCATTGTACTCAGGACTTCCTGGAGCGTGCTTGCCGCTGCGCAGTGTTTCAATTATCGCGTTGGTATTTTTTACATAACCTTCATAAAGCGTAAAGTGGTTTGTGAGAAGTGCGTCACTCATCCCGTCTGTCCCCTTTAGTGAAGTAAAGTCTTTTGCGATATACATGTTTGATTCAATTAGCTCAATAAAAAAATTTATTTTTCACTAGATTCTTCCCAGACTACACTATCCGGAGTCTCTCTCCCGTACTTCATGATTGCATGATTCATGTACATAAATGGGATATTTACTACACCAACTATCCACTTGAGAATTATCTGTCCTTTGATAATAACAAATATTACCGACAAAGGAAGTGTTCCATAAAATGCGAGTGGAACAAAAATTATACTGTCGATAGCGAGTGCGGGTATTGATGAGAAAATATTTCTCAACCAAATGTGTCTACCGTGTGTGAGTTTCTTGAACCAGGCGAATATGTATACATCCACCGTCTCGCTCACCGCAAATGCTACCCAGCTCGCAATCATGATACGAGGTACCGCACCAAAAAATTTGTCCCACGAAGCCTCATCGTTGTTGCTTGCCCAGAATGGGTCCGAAGGAAACTGTGTGCCAAGCCAAAGAAAGAATGACATTGCCACTTGTGCAATAAGCGCAATAAGTATCATGCGCAGCGTAATCTTTCTCCCGAACTGCTCGTTAACAATATCTGTAAAGAGATAAGTAACTGCAAATACGAGCACTCCTGCGGGTCCCGAAAAAGCAATAAAGCCTAAATCAAAGTGTGCTATTTTTGTGGCGAGTAACTGTGCGGTAAGTACAAATGAAACGAAGAGTCCTATGAGCAGGTCGGGTCTGTTGTACCGGCGCGCATACAGACTACCGAGCAAGGTGAACGAGGTCACACCAACAATCCATGCAATAAGTAGTAACCAGTTCATTGTTGTATCATCATACGATGACTACAGTGGGGTGACAATCTCTGAAGGAAATAACACAGAAACAACGCGGAGTAATGCGGTGATGTCATTCGCAGTGGACGACCTTCCCATCGTCACACGAATACCATTGCTCTCTGTGTTGTGACCTGCACGGACAAGCGCCCCAAGGACATGGGAGTACTCGGCGTCCTGCTCATTACAGGCACTTTTGGTTGAGACAGAAATTCCTTTCGCATCGAGTGTGAGAGCGAGAAATTCATGGTCCGCACCGCGAATAGAAAAATGTATATTGTTGGGAAGTCTTGCAGATAGGCTGCCGTTTAATACTATGGCTGGATTCTTTTTTAGCTCGCCTACTATGTTGTCACGCAGAGCCGAGAGTCTCGTCGACTCATTATCTCTCACGCGCTCGGTGAGCTTGAGTGCTTCCGCAAACCCCACTATGAATGGGACGTTTTCTGTTCCCGCTCGGCGTCCCGCTTCATGCGCACCACCGACAACAATCGGAAGAATGGGAACTGGTCGCAGTGAAACGAGAAGCGCGATTCCCTTCGGTCCATAAATTTTTGCGGCATTAATTGTGAGGAGATCTACTCCTAGTGCAGGAATCTTAATCGGCAAGTAGTTCGTTGCCTGACATGCATCCGAATGAAGTAGCGGATAGATTTGATCACCAGAAATACTTGTGTCTCTTGTGACACCACGTACGTCTTTTTTCCATGTTCGGATAATTTTTGCGACACTTGAAACAGGCTGTATGGTGCCTATTTCATTGTTAGCAAGCATAACAGAAATGACAACGGTATTTTTTGTAATGATACTCGCAAGGGTATCAAGCAGAACTACACCATGACCATCTACCGGTAAATAAGAGACCTGGACGCCCTCACCCTCCAGAAGTTTTGCTGCACCCAGGACTGCTTCATGCTCTATTTCTGATACGATAATGTGCGCAATTTCTCCTGGGTGATTTTTTTTCCACGCATGGACAGTGCCCATAAGTGCAAGATTGCACGATTCTGTAGCACTACCCGTAAAAATTATTTCATCGGAATGGACACCAAGTGAGTCCGCAATTGACTTGCGTGCCCTTGCTACTACTTTATGCGATTGTATGCCGTCCTTGTGAATAGATGATGGATTACCAAAAGTTTCACTCCAATATGGCACCATGGCATCAACAACCTCTTTGGCGACTGGTGTTGCAGATGCATGGTCAAGGTAAATTCTGCTCATGAGTGAAGTCTATGTTGACTTCCCCTCTTTGACAATAATTGCACCCGGCATTGAGTATTTTTAGTATTTTGTTATTTGTTGGCCTTGTGCTCCGCGTTAGTATTAATATTAAATTTACCGAAGGAGTTACTCGTGAAAGCACTGAGAAGTAAATTTGCGATGGCATTTCTACTTGGCTGCAGTGGCACTCATCGGGCAGGGCTAAATCATCCTACGCGAGGCAGATTGCATAATGGCGAGTTTGACTGCCCAGTGCGTAAAAAGACATTTGCATGGAAGACCGTTCCGAAGGCAGACTGAACACCCGACTGGGTGTTTTTTTGCATTTGAGGAAAGCTGAGATATTATAGGCTCATGTCACCAACATTTATTGCTATTTTACTACTCGGTCTCGCCGTTGTTGTTCTTATTATTTGGCTCATCTTACTTGAGCGTCGCATTGGTAGGCTAATGGGAGGTAGTGATGCAAAATCACTTGAAGACACGATAAATAAGAATCAAACACAATTAGAGCAGCTATTTATTTTTCGTCAGCAGATGCAACTTGAACTGAGCGAGCTTGATAAACGAATTCGTAAAAAGATTCACGGCGTAAAAACACTTCGATTCAATCCTTTCCAGGGTACTGGCTCTGGTGGCAATCAAAGTTTTGCGACTGCACTGCTCGATGAGGATGGTAGTGGTGTGGTGATTTCATCGCTCTACTCGCGCGAAAAGATGAGCGTCTTCGCAAAACCCATCAAAGAGAGAGTCTCCGAGTTTGAACTAACCGAAGAAGAACAAGAGGTCCTAAGATAAATAGCACTCCAATGAGTAGCGCGCTTCATGCTTGAATGTGTCGTGCATGTTTCGTTTTCCCCGATAAATATGTACGTCGATACCCCGCTGTAGCATTCAGAAACTATTCTGGTATTCTCAAGAATACGAGAATAGTTTATGTATGTGAAAATATAATGTCGTTGAGCCACGATTTGTGGACACAAGGCACTCTTCGTGGTAGTATCCTCATATTCAAAATATGACAAAGAAAATTTCAGAAAAGGTCTCAGCGGCCACAATAGAGCGTCCACCCATCGTTGTCATTATGGGTCACGTTGATCACGGAAAATCAACGCTGCTTGACTATATTCGCAAGACAAACGTTGTTGAGTCTGAGGCTGGAGGAATTACTCAACATATTTCTGCGTATGAAGTGACGCATAAAAATGAAAAAAAAGAAGACAAGAAGATAACTTTTTTAGACACACCGGGACACGCTGCATTTCAAGGAATGCGCGCACGCGGTGCTCGGGTTGCCGATATTGCATTGCTTGTTGTGTCCGCAGAAGATGGTGTGAAAACACAAACTCTTGAGGCACACAAGGCAATCCTCGAGGCAAAGATTCCCTACATTGTTGCGATAAATAAAATTGATAAACCAAATGCAAACTTGGAGCGTACGAAGCTCTCACTGGCTGAGGCCGAAATTTACATTGAAGGCTATGGTGGTGATGTGCCTTTTGTTCCCATCTCTGCAAAAACTGGTGATGGAGTATCTGACCTACTCGACGTTATTTTGCTTGTTGCAGAAATGGGCGAGCTAACCGGTGAACCAGCAAAGTCGGCGGAAGGCATTGTGATTGAGTCACGCATGGACCCAAAGAAAGGAATGATTGCTACGGTGCTCATTACAGACGGAACACTCAAAAAAGGTTCTTTTGTGGTTTCTGAGGGAGCAATGATGCCCGTACGAATGATAGAAAATTTCCTTGGCAAATCTGTGGACTCCGCCACGTTCTCCTCCCCTGTCCTCTTGTCGGGTTGGAATACGGTACCAAGAGTAGGTTCAACACTCACTATGCATGAGAGCAAGAAAGAGGCAGAGCAGCAGGCAACTCTGGGAATGATTTCTTCTGCAAACACCAAGGAAAATGAGAAGCTTCCTGTAAGTGGCATTCTCTTCCCCATAATTTTGCGCGCCGATGTCGCGGGGTCACTTGAGGCGCTTGAGGGTGAAATTACAAAATTAAAACATGAGCGCGTTATTCTTAGAATAATTCAGAAAGGTGTCGGGGCGATAAGCGAAAGTGACATTAAGCTTGCATATGGAGCAGGAGAGCCCGCCGTAATAGCCTTCCACACAAAAGCAGACAACAACGCCATAGACCTTGCTGCACGCAATGGAGTTGAGATAAAGAAATTTGATGTTATTTACAAACTCACTGAGTGGCTTGAAGAAGAGATACTCCGTCGCGCCCCCCACATTGAGAAGGACGAGCAGTTAGGCGAATTTCGTATCATAAGGTATTTCAGCCAGCAAAAGGAGAAGCAAGTAATCGGTGGAGCGGTGCTCACGGGCAAGGTAGTGCATGGAGCAAAATTCAAGATACTGCGACGCGATGTTGAGATTGGCGAGGGTCGTATTACTGAAGTGCAGTCGCAGAAAGTAAAGGTACAAGAAGTACTCGAAGGTCATGAATGTGGGCTTCAGGTGGAGTCCAAGTTTACCCTGGCGGAACGTGACGTGCTTATCCCCTACACAACAGTGCGCACTCAATAGTAGGGATTTAAAACAAAAGTCATCCAAACCAATCTATGGGGAAAATAAAACATCAACGAGAGGAATTTATGCTGAAAGATTTGGCGGCAGATTTTTTATCCCGTGCCTCAAATCGGACCTCTCTCATTACTGTCACCCGAGTGATTCTCTCTCCCGATCAAAAGCGTGTCGACATTATGCTCTCCGTCCTTCCAAAATCTGCCGAAAAGGCGGCATTAATATTTGCAAACAGAATGACTACGGAATTTAAGGAGTATTTAAAGAAAAAAAGTCGAATTCGCATATTACCGCGAATGCATTTCTCTGCCGACATCGGCGAGCAGAATCGCCAACGCATAGAAGAACTCCTTGAGACTGTTGATGACGCAAAGTAATGAGCATACTGGAAAACAGAGCGTAGAATTGCTATAGTACCCACCATGGCGTGATGGCGAAGTGGTAACGCTTCGGTCTGCAAAACCGACATGCGCGAGTTCGATTCTCGCTCACGCCTCCAGAAAAGTTCCTAAAGGGAAATTTTCTGGCGTGAAAAGTGGGTTACCACTTGAGAGAATCAAAGACCTAGGTGATGTTTTGGCTTTGCAAAACCACCAAGGTGTACTGAAGCTGTAAGGTTCGATTCTCGCTCACGCCTCAAATATATACGGTTTGCCCGGGTGGTGGAATGGTATACACAGGAGACTTAAAATCTCCCGCCGCAAGGATTGTGGGTTCGACTCCCACCCCGGGCACAAGAAATCACCGTAAGGTGATTTTTGTGTCCGGAGAAAGCCAACTGCTTGGCTTTCGTGGTGGGAGTCGAAGCCCGTTCCGTTATGTACGAAGCATTCCTATGCTGAGCACATCGGAAGGGGGTACTGACGCAGTAGGCGTCGAATCTCCCACCCCGGGCACAAGAAATCACCGTAAGGTGATTTTTGTGTCCGGGAGTGGCAAACTGCTTTATTTGCGAGTTCTGAAGTAATAGCAGTGAGTGCTCTAAATTTTTTCTTGCAAAATAACTATCAAGCTAGAAAATAGCCTAGTCCGTAAGGCTAACAAATAGTATAAACTTACACGCTCTCGTCATCTTCAACTAGTGAAGCGGTGCCGTCACCAAAAAGACGCACAATGTCGTCGGGGTCAGATTGTGGCACCTGTTCGCCGGATCCTGCCTGCATTATTGAGTTGTCAGATTCTTGTGTTTCACTCATAAAAAAAGTCTATCAGAAAGCGAGTTGAGTGTACAGATTGTGAGAAGGCGGCATACTGAGTACCGTTGTATATCAGAGTATCTATTGCGAATCATTTTTGATTTGCTATGATGGCAAAGTCCACCAAATACTCCTTTTGTTATGCTGCCAGTTTAGATAGCAGATGTTGGGAGAAGATATTAGGCCTTCGTAGCTCAGTTGGTAGAGCAGCTCGCTCTTAACGAGACGGTCGCAGGTTCGACTCCTGCCGGGGGCACAAAACAAAATTCAGAGAGCACCTTCTGGTGCTCTTTGTGTTTTGTGCCCAGGAGAGGAATCTTGACCCTTACAGGGTCAGTACCCGTTTCCCATTTTTTCAGATTAAGAAACCTTCAGGAACATGAGAGAGGGACTTGGTCACGAGTTACTAACTCGCTTCGCTCATAAGTACTCTCGACCCCGACTCGGCAGCGCCACACACAGATTCGTGTCGGTTTCGCGCCTCCGTCTTTCAAGTCCTCTCCTGTGCTACAAAATGAAACCACGCAAATGCTTTCACATTTGCGTGGCCATTTTGTGCCCAGGAGAGGACTTGAACCTCCACCTCTTGCGAGACCAGTTCCTAAGACTGGCGCGGCTACCAATTACGCCACCTGGGCAGGTTCAGAAATACTACTTTATAATTAAGAAAAAAGAAACCTTGAATCAAAACAGTACTCCTACTTTAAGAATAGATTCATTATATTATTTTTGATAAATTCACGACTGTACTTGTCCGCAGCAACCTCAAGAAGCTTTTCATAATCCGCTGGCGTCATTTTTCCTTTTGCATCTGGGCCATGTTCAATCTCGACGTCACGCTCAGCAAGCTTTTCTGAAAGGAGTTCCAACATGATGTGTGCGTCATATTGATCAAGGAGTGTTTCAATTTCAGGGTCATTCTCAAACAGTCGCGAAGGATGGTGGTGTTCTTCCCCCGCCATTTTGTGCTTGGCAGTAGCCGCTGGAAAACCCGCATCGGTTGCTCGAGAGAATACATATTGCTCTAGCTCATCGTATTCAACCGCAAAATCACCATCACGGTGTCCGTTGATGACGGTGTTAGAAATATAAACCATGCGGAGCAAAATTTTGTATTGCTCGGGAGTAAGCGCGAGTCCTATCATGTGGTCAGTATATCGTGAACTGATGTCAATTTCAATAAGAGAATACCCTATATTTCCATACGTATTCCCTGCTTTGTGAGATGAGAAAGTTCCAATCGGTATTCTTTGTAATTCGGCATCGTCTCAGATACTCTCTTCCAGAAATTTGCAGAATGATTTAACTCGACGAGATGGCAAAGCTCATGGACAATCACGTAGTTTTGAAGGTGCGTCGGCAAAAAAAGTAGTCGAAAATTAAAGTTGAGGTTACCTTTCCGAGAACAACTCCCCCAACGAGATCGCTGGTTGCGAATAGCAACTTTTTTCCATGACACGTTATAGTGATTATTGAATTCAAGTAATTTGTTACTCACCAGGACTCGAGTGGTCTCCTTGTGTTTTAAGTACTCGTCATTGGATTTTGAGAAAGCACCCACTCGTCTTTTTTTTGCTGATACACGCACATTTGTGCGAGTTCCCGCTCGTAGTATTTTTTTAATTAGGAACGACAACATGGGACTATTATTACATTATGAATACATAATGCCAGTTTTGTTATCTGTAGAAGGGATGATAGTCCTCGCGCAACGCATTGGTTGTCCACTTTGACAAAATGAGCGAGTCTTGCTACACTTGACTCATGGAATTACTCACAGTCGCCCTACCCTGGGTACAGGTTATTATAGCTGTCTTGCTATCATCACTTATTTTACTACAACGCTCAGGCGCAGAGCTTGGTGGTGCTTTTGGGGGTGGAGACGTGGGTGGCGGTGCAGCCTATTCACGTAGAGGATTTGAGAAGGTCATATTTACTTCTACGATATTACTTGCAGCATTGTTTATACTGTCAAATTTTGGTGTATTGCTTCTACCTGTCGTAGCTTAAGCGCACGTGGCGCTTAGCACTGACCTCTGCGTTTAAGAACGTAGAGAGGTAAGGTTTCATACTCAATAAATGCATGTTGTTGCAAGATGGTGGAATACCCTCGTGAATTTTTTTGAAAATAACCCCGTGGAAGAATTACTCTCACAAAACTTAAATATAACGAACAGTAAAATTCAGAAACGCTCATTGGCGGCTCTTTTGCTTGCACTCCCATTACCGTGGAGACGTATCGCCATATTTTCTATACTTATTTTTACTGCGACCTCGGTAATGTTACTGGTAAGGCTCAATGACAGTTTTCTCGTTGAAATACCAAAGGACGGAGGCACTTTGACTGAAGGTATCATTGGACGTCCTCGATTTATCAATCCGGTAATTGCGCGTTCCGATGCGGATAGAGATATTGCTGAACTTGTGTACTCTGGACTAATTCAGTCATCAACGGACAATCAGTTTACCCCCGACCTCGCAGAGTCTTACGATGTGTCTCCTGATGGACTTACTTATACTTTTACCTTACGAGAAAATTTATTTTGGCACGATGGTGAGCCCATCACGTCCGCAGATGTGGCATTTACGATTGACAAGGTACGAGACCCAGGACTAGCGATAAAAAGCCCCAGGAGGGCAAGTTGGGAAGGTGTTTCTGTGGAAACACCAAGTCCTAACGTGGTTGTGTTTCACTTAAAGCAGCCGTATGCTCCATTTCTCGAGAATGCCACGATGGGTATTCTTCCGAAGCACATCTGGGTGAATGTACCAAATGGAGAGTTTGACGTTACTTTTCATAACATAAAACCAATTGGTTCTGGGCCGTATCGTATCTCAGGAATTACACAGGATGCAGACAAGGGCCTACCGAAGCACTATGACCTTGTTGCTTTTAAGCGTTACGCACGCGGAGAGCCACATATTACGAATTTGAGAATAATTTTTTTCGGTAATAATAACGAGTTATCACAGGCCTATGCATCTGGGCAGATAGATCAGATGCATAGCATAGAGCCAACACAAGCAAATGAATTAGAAATTGTTGGTGCGCAAATACGTCAGTCAGTTTTACCTCGCGCATTTGCGGGGTACTTTAATCAAACACAACAACCGATATTTACAAACATCGCAGTACGCAAGGCATTAAGTATCGCCGTGGACAAGGATGAAATACTCAATACCGTGCTTTTGGGTTATGGTCGGGTAATAAATGGACCACTTCCCTTTGCGCCATTTGATACCATGGGAGCTCCGTCTGCAACTAATTTTGATGGCATTTCGGAAGCTAAAAAAATTCTTGAAGCTGATGGCTGGGTACTTAATGCGAACAGTGTGTATGAAAAAACTGATAAGAAAAAGAAAACTACCACTACACTTGAGTTTTCCCTTGCGGTCCCCGATGTTCCAGAACTCCGCCAGTCTGCAGAACTTTTGCGAGTTAATTGGGAACGCGTGGGCGCAAGAGTAACGGTAAAGGTATTTGAACTTGCGACATTCTCCTCGGACGTGCTCACTCCAAGAAAGTATGATGTATTATTTTTCGGACAAGTTATTGGTCGCACTCCCGATCTTTTTGCGTACTGGCACTCTTCGCAAAGACACGCGCCTGGTCTCAATATTGCACTTTATGCAAACAAGAAAGTGGATAAAATTCTCGAAGATGCTCGCAAGGAGAAGGACGACGTAATTAGAAATGAAATGTTAACTTCATTCCTCGCTGAAATAAACTCTGATATCCCCGCTTTTTTTGTCTATAGCCCTGACTTCTTGTATGCTACGGGAAAACATGTTCGGGGAATTCAAACAGGCCTCATTACTACTGAGTCCGAACGATTTCTGGGAATAGAGAATTGGTACATCGAAAGCGAGCGCGTGTGGAAGTGGTTTGCGGATAGGTCATTCTCGAGTAGTGAATAATCATATAAGTGCAGTTTCATTATGTTGTAGTTAGTTTGCAATCTTGTGGTGAGAAAGTTTTGGATATTATGCGCCAAATGACAATGAGTCGTAACTGAGTATTTCAGGGCTATCCAAAATTTTCTCTGTACTCTAGATTGTGTCAAAAAGTAAACTCGTAACTATTTAGTATTTTATTATTTTATTAACATTATGATTGAAAAGAAAAACAACCAAGAAGGGACAGTTTCAGCCGGAGGGCCAGACCGCAGTGTGCCGTCGGCACCACGAGCACGTACCACGCTGCGTACGACAGGCATACAAAGTTACCAGCGCCCAGGGGGTGAGCACCGCACACATGGAGGTAGTAGGCAACAAGCTGTCCGACCTGTGCGTACTCAAGGTGGAAGACCGGTTTCAGAGCGTCCTAGAAGAGAAATGGGCCGTAGGGACGCATCTTCTGGTGGCAACTCAAGGCGGCCAAAAACGACAGAGCATGCACGTTCGGGTGTCGCGGGTAGGCATTATGATGACACTCGCCATGCAGTGCTTGCTGAAAGAGAAGTCCACAGAGCAGAGGCTGAGAAAAAATATACAATTCCTCCCCTAGCTGAGGGTGATGTGCGCGTAATTGTATTTGGTGGCGTTGAAGAAATTGGCAGAAACATGGCAGCAGTTGAAATGGGTGATGATATCGTTGTTATTGACTGCGGGTTTAAGTTCAAGGACGAGGATACCCCAGGTGTAGATTACATACTCGCAAATACGCAATACCTTGAGGACCGCAAAGACAAGGTGCGAGGAATTTTTATCACACATGGACACTTGGATCACATCGGTGGCTTGCCCTATATTTTGCCGCTTTTGGGAAATCCTCCTGTATATGCACGCAACCTCACTGCGCTCCTTATTCAAAAGAGACAGGACGAGTTCCCAGATCTTGCGCCTATTAACATGAAGGTTGTAGAGACGAATGAAAAAATATCTTTCAAGGATCTTTCCGTACGATTCTTCAAGGTTACCCACACCATCCCTGACTCGATGGGCATCATCGTTGAGACTCCATATGGAGGGATTGTGCATACGGGTGACTTAAAGCTCGATCACGACAAGGGTGTGCCTACTCCCGAAGAGGTCATAGAGTACAAGAAGTTTGAAAGTATGAAGACGTTACTTCTCATGGCAGATTCAACAAATTGTCAAAAGCCAGGATTCTCTATACCTGAACCTACGGTGCACGATACAATTGAGAAACTCATAAAAGAAGCAAGAGGAAGAGTAATTGTGGCTACGTTCTCTTCTCTACTTGAGCGCCTAATAAAAATAATCGAGTTTGCAGATAAGCACAACAGAAAGGTGGTTATCGACGGTAGAAGCATGAAGACAAACATTGAGCTCGCTCAAAAGGCTAAGCTTTTTGAGTACAAAAAGGGAACGGTTATTCCTATTGAGGAAATGGGCAACTACCCTCCAGAGCGTATTGTGATGCTCGTAACGGGTGCACAGGGTGACCCTTTTGCCGTTTTGATGCGCGTGGCTCAAAAGAAACACAAGCATATAAAAATTACAAACAGTGACATGGTCCTCTTTTCGTCATCTGTCGTTCCGGGCAATGAAAGAGCAGTTCAGAAGTTAAAGGACCTCCTCTCGCGACAAGGTGCACATGTTGTACACTATGAGACGTCTGACGTGCACTCCTCTGGGCATTGTTATCGAGATGAGTCTATGTGGATTATTTCTCACATATCACCAAAGTTCTTTATCCCCCTTCATGGTTACCACTATATGCTTCGTTCCCACGTGGACATTGCACTTGCGTGTGGAATTCCAAAACAGAATACTATTATCGCTGATAATGGTTCAATTATGGAGATTAGGGATAAGGGAAACAGCATTGTGCGCCTTGCGGTCTCTGCACCAAAGGAGGACATTATGGTTGATGGTTTTGCTATTGGTAATCTTCAGGAAGTGGTACTCAGAGACAGGCAGATGCTCGCGGAGGATGGAATTGTTGTTATAGTTGCGACTGTTGATATGAATACGGGCAAACTCATGAAGTCACCCGATATTATCGCTCGTGGATTCGTTTATGTACGAGAATCACAAGAACTACTCAATCAAGCAAGGTTAATAATCAAGAAAACAGTTGAAGACGCCTGCAGTAAGGGCATGAAAACAGTGAATTTTGAGTTTGTGAAAGAAGATGTTCGTGATGAAGTTGGAAAATTCCTCTTTCAAGAAACCCAAAAACAACCAATGGTAATCCCTGTTCTTCTTGGAATATAATGCGTTTCAATTAGCATAAAAAATGCGACTTTTGGGTCGCTTTTTTGGTATAATAGAAATATGGATTATTTGAAATCTGCCACGCCACTTTCTGCACGAGGAGCATTCATTGTGCTTTCAGTTCTTATGTTTTTTTTCTCAGCGCAAGTTTCACTGACTATTTATATAGACTCATCCTACCTTATGGAGTCTATTGGTAAATCTGCATCATTCGCAAAAATGCAGCTCTGGGATGAGCCCGAGCACGTTGTTGGTACTCTGTATACATTTGCGTCTCTCATCACATTACTTGGACTCTCTTTCGCGCCAAAAATTCTGAGAAAATATGGTAATTATCGCTGGACGCTTAGTATACTCATTCTCCACGTACTACTCTTATTAGGCCTTGCGCTTTTTGATACCGCATGGCTTATAATACCGGTGTTTATCATTGAGACTGCAGTTGTATCAATCCTCTATTTCAACTTTGATGTTTTTTTAGAACGCTATTCGAAGAATGAAAATACCGGAACAATTAGAGGATTGTTTCTCGTCATTGGGTCAATCGCGTGGCTACTCCCACCATTCTTCGCTGGAAAAATTATTGAGCAGTTTGGAGGCTTCTCACAAGTGTACCTTCTTGGTGCATTCATTATGCTTCCAACCTTATTTTTTGTAGTGAGGTACCTACATCACTTTACCGACCTTTCGTACGATGATACTCCATTTTTTTTCACGAAGCTCGAGTCAGTGAGACATCCTAACGTTGGTAGAATATTAAATGCCAATTTTTTTCTACATTTTTTCTATGCATGGATGATTATTTACGCACCCCTCTACTTTCATAATAATCTCGGGTTCTCCTACGAGGAATTCGGAATGATTCTTAGCTTTGCACTTGCTGCATTTGTTATATTTCCTTACCCTGCTGGGTGGCTTGCAGATAAATTGATTGGAGAAAAGGAGCTCCTCATCGGTGGTTTTTTGCTAATGGGAGTAACATCAGCGCTCATTCCCTTACTCGCGAGCTTCGAAGTAACCCTAGTTGTCTGGGCTGCATTACTATTTGTTGGACGCGCGGGTGCCTCTACTGTTGAGGCCATGAGTGAGACATATTTTTTTAAGCAAATTGATGGTCAAAATGCAGGGTTAATGGGTTATTTCAGGCGCTCAAGACCACTAGCTTTTATTGTAGCCCCGATAGCCGCAAGTGTCATGCTTGAATTTAGCATAGTAAAAATAGAAGGTCTTTTCTATGTACTCTCGGTAGTAATGGTTTTTGCAAGTATGTATATGTTTCGGCTTGTTGATACGAAGTAAAAAACCACTGATGAACATCAGTGGTGACTTGTCACTGTCGAGTGGTGCTGTCGTGACTTCGAGTACTGTCATCCTCCGCCAGGCTGCTCGCCGCCTTACCAGCGGAGCCCTTCCAGTCAATAACACCACGAATAACAGCCAAGAAAAACTTGTTGTTGAGTAGGAAGGATGCGTTTTGCATCATCATTACGATGCCATAGAGTGTCACAGACCCGTGTAGCATCCACAGCATGTCTGGGAAGTTCACTGATGACGATGTGCCAAAGTAGCGCACATAATTATATCCATAAAGGACCAGGAATATCAACTGAGCGCATACCACCGTCTGTTGAATCAGCCCACGCCTTGGTAGGTGCAGTTTGCGAGCAATCTCAAAGAGAAATTTTACGATCGGCGGGTCATCAGTCTCCTTAAATGGCCTTAGTTCTGCCAGCTCAGTTCTCAGCTTCGCTAGTCCATTTGACCTAAGGTCATACTCGTAGACATTCGCAAGTTTCTCGAGATACGTTTCGGTGCTTCGTCTTGTGACGTCAATCAATCCGTAGTAGAGCACAAACAAAATTGACGAGTAAAGATAGCCCATATGTACCGGATACAGCAACGGGTTATACACCGTCGGTGTCGCAATGAGAATTGATGTGAGTATCCAAAACTGAGCGATGGGTCGCAGGAGTGCATCGGCGGTCAAGAGCCTGTCTCTCAGCTTCACTACGTTAAACAGTCTTCCGCCAAGCTCTAGCCTGGCATTTTTGATTGCCATTTCGGACATGTACGCCTCCAGTCAAAGATGTGGGTCCTACTCAAATCTACACAGAAATCAATAAATGTCAATCTACTCAGATATGCATAAATTGAACTTACTCGCTTGTGTGTTGAAGTCCGAAACTGTAAGCTTGGTGGTCTCTACGAGATCATTATAGAGAGCAACTATGGTATTGTAGTCTTTTGCTTTTTGGTTGTGCGTAGCTACATCAAGATTAGACATGGCAATTTCTGCTGACAAATTGTTTAAAGTTTTTTCTAAGGAAGTGAGTTGACTGGTGTAAATTTCTATTTTTTTCTGAAGTAGTGGATCTGGTGATGGGCAGTCAGAAAGTGGGCGTCCAAATTCCTGAACAGCAAACCAGACTTTTTCTCCCTCGTAGAACCCCTCTATGGTTGCGATGCCAATCTCTGTGTAATCCGCATTCAAAATGTTTGCCCTGTGTCCTGGTGAGTTCATCCACGCTGTAACCACGTGCTCGTTAGAAAGAAAGTTTCCGAGCGCGAGGTTCTCGCCTATGCTGAGATATGAATAGCTGTATGTCCTCGCGAGGTCTGATATGTCTACTCCCGTTGGCGATACATGTGCAAAGTATTGTTTCTCTATTAAGTCTCTCGCTTTCTCCTCGGCAGC